>ERZ791737.129-NODE-129-length-94389-cov-19.547332_pt1 | contig 94389 bp, 77 predicted proteins | sample MGYA00510042_ERZ791737 | MGnify/ENA primary metagenome ERZ791737 (study PRJEB30046, sample SAMN00791965) | human gut metagenome | study: EMG produced TPA metagenomics assembly of the A metagenome-wide association study of gut microbiota in type 2... | reverse complement strand
AGGTTGTGCCGGATTGGGCACCTTACTCCATTTGCCTTTGAATACGGAACGTTTGTGTAAGTTGACGGAAAACTATGTGGTGAGTAATGTGAAGATCAAGGCTGCTTTGGGAATTGAACGGATGCCTGTAAGGGCAGAAGATGGGATAAGGAAGACAATCGAGTCATTTACAATTTGACAATTTACAATGTACAATTTGCCGTGCGGATGAATAGGCATGGTATGTAAACTCTTTATTTGAATGTATTATTTGATCGTATTAGTTCTGCTATTTTTGGCAGAACTTTTTTATTTTAGGGTGGCTGATAGGTGTAATATCATTGATAAGCCTAATGAACGCAGTTCACATACACGAATAACTCTTCGGGGTGGGGGAATTATCTTTTATTTCGGAGCGTTGGCTTATTTTCTGACAAGTGGTTTTGAATATCCTTGGTTTATGTTGGCGTTAACTTTGGTAGCGTTCATCAGTTTTGTAGATGACATCCGATCTACTTCTCAGAAGTTACGGTTGCTGTTCCATTTCTCGGCTATGGCTTTGATGTTCTATCAATGGGGATTATTCTCTTTATCCTGGTGGTGGATAATCGTTGCATTAATAGTTTGTACGGGTATCATCAATGCTTATAATTTCATGGACGGGATCAATGGCATCACAGGTGGTTATTCTTTGGTTATTCTTGTTGCGCTGGCTTATATCAATAAAGAAATAGTTTCTTTTGTAGAAGAAGGCTTTATCTATACGGTTCTTTGTTCTGTCTTGGTATTCTGTTTCTTTAATTTCCGTAAGAAAGCGAAATGTTTTGCGGGTGATGTTGGTTCTGTTAGTATCGCTTTCATTCTTCTTTTCCTGATTGGTAAATTGATCATTCGGACAGAGGATTTCAGTTGGATTGTCTTATTGTCCGTTTATGGTGTTGACAGTGTTCTGACTATCATTCATCGGCTGCTGCTTCATGAGAATATCGGTTTACCTCATCGGAAGCATTTATATCAGATCATGGCGAATGAGTTGAAAGTTCCTCATGTGGTGGTATCATTAGTATATATGATAGTACAAGTCATCATAATTGTAGGGTATATAGGGTGTATGGCTTATGGTTATTGGTATCTGTCGGGTACTATTCTGCTACTTAGTCTTGTCTATGTTGGTTTCATGAAGAAATACTTTGTTTTGCATCAATCATCAATTCCACCTGTTTTTTTGTAGAATCTGATAAAAGTCCCTAGGGAATTTTCTGTTCCTTTATCATAAAACAGATAGAACCATTGTTTGGAAAAGGTGATGAAGAATAAAAACTTCATCACCTTTTTTTCTTTAACTTCCAACTTTTCTGTATATTTGCCCCAATTAGAGAGGTACTGAATGAATCTATTGAAAAAAATAATATATAGGGTGTTACCATGCCTGATGGCGCTTTTATGCCATCTCTTACCTGCTTTTCCTGAAGCGGGAGATCAGCACCCGGTATTATTAATCAGTTCCTATAATCCGGATGCCCGCCAAACCTCGGGCAATATCTCAGACTTTATGGAAGAATTCCAGCGGTTAGGGGGGAGAAATACGATTGCGTTGGAAAATATGAACTGCAAAAGTTTCTCCGAATCTCCGTTGTGGAAGCAGAGGATGGAGGAATTGTTGTCTAAGTATCAAGGCAGCAAAAGTCCGGCATTGATTGTCCTTATCGGACAAGAAGCATGGGCTGCCTATTTATCTCTGGATGATTCAGTACGAGGTAATACTCCTGCTCTGAGTGCATTGTCCAGCCGGAATGCCATCTTATTGCCGGATAGTACCGCTGACTTGAAAACATGGATGCCTGAATCCGTGGATTTCTTTACTGACTTTCCCAATTCGCCTATTAGGTCCGGTTTTGTATACGAATATGATGTAGCCGGTAATATTGACTTGATAAAGAAGCTGTTTCCTAAGACCGAAAATATAGCTTTTGTTTCGGATAATAGTTACGGAGGCGTCTCCATGCAAGCCTTTGTAGTGAAGGAGATGAAGAAGTTTCCTGAACTGAACCTGATTCTGCTGGATGGTCGTGTAAACACCATTTATACGATCAGTGACAAGTTGCATGAACTGCCCGAAAACACAGCGTTGCTGATGGGAACATGGCGTGTAGATATGAATGACGGTTACTTCATGCGAAATGCAACCTATGCTATGATGGAAGCCGCTCCTACATTGCCTACTTTCTCTCTTAGCTCTGTGGGCTTGGGCTATTGGGCGGTGGGAGGTATTGTACCCGCTTATCGTGCATTGGGCAAGGAGATGGCGAGGCAAGCTTTCTACTTGCTGACCGAACCGCAGGGAGAAGAACACATGGAAGTAATCCCCAATGAAACGATACTGGACGGGAAACTTGTAAAAGAAAAGAAGTTAGATATATCCGGCATTTCGCAACCTGTAAAATTGATTAATGTCACTCCGTCTTTCTACGAGCAGTATAAGTATCAGATATGGTCTGTGCTTGCCTTTCTGTTGATTCTGCTGGTAGGTCTGCTCCTTTCCCTTTACTTCTATTATCATACAAAGAAACTGAAGGATGAGCTGGAAGTCTCCGAAGCTGCATTGCGTGAAGCTAAGGATCGGGCAGAAGAGTCCAGTCGCTTGAAGAGTGCCTTCCTTGCCAATATGAGTCACGAAATCCGTACGCCGCTGAATGCCATTGTTGGCTTCTCGGATGTACTCTCTTCCGGAGGAACTTCGGAGGAAGAGCAGCGTGGATTCTTTGAAATCATCAAGACCAATTCGGATTTATTGCTCCGGTTAATCAATGATATATTGGATGTATCACGCCTGGAAGCGGACCGCGTGACGTTTTCACTGGAAAGTTGCGATGTAGTGCAGGTATGCCAGCAGGTGGTGGCTTCGGTAGCTCAGGCACGTAAGTCGAATAATCGTTTCTTGTTTGAGTGCGATCGTGAAGTGGTGGAAATGCGGACAGATATACAGCGTTTGCAGCAAGTTGTCATCAACCTGCTTTCCAATGCGGACAAGTTCACCAAGGAAGGGACGATTACTTTGAGACTGGATATCGACGATACTGGGAAAATGGCCGTATTTTCAGTGACAGATACCGGTTGCGGCATTCCATTGGAGAAGCAGAAACAAGTGTTTGAGCGCTTTGAAAAGTTGAACGAATATGTACAGGGAACCGGGTTGGGATTATCCATCTGCAAGTTGACCGTAGAGAAGTGGGGTGGAGAGATTTGGATAGACTCGACTTACACAAACGGAGCACGATTTATGTTTACTCATCCAATGAACTTATAAACAGCCAAAAAAATAAAAGACTAATATGAAAAGATTCAGTTGTTTTGTTATCGGGATTTTCCTCCTGATGGGCGTGTTGCCTGCGCAGGAACGGGAAGTCAAACTTAAGATTGTAGAAACCAGCGACATTCATGGCAATTACTATCCTTATGACTTTATTCATCGTAAGGAAGCTGCCGGAAGTTTGGCACGTGTGCATGCTTTTGTACAAAAGAAACGTGAAATTTATAAGGATAATCTGATTCTGCTGGACAACGGTGACATCCTTCAAGGACAACCCACTGCTTACTATTACAATTATATTGATACGGTTACCCGCCATCTGGCAGCGGAAATGATGAATTTTATGGGGTATGATGCCGGAAACATGGGAAATCATGATGTAGAAACCGGTCGTGCTGTCTTTGACCGCTGGGCAGGCGATTGTCATTTTCCTGTATTAGGTGCCAATATTATAGATACTGCTACCGGAGAAACGCACTTCAAACCCTATGAGGTATTGGAGCGTGATAGTGTGAAAATTGTCGTATTAGGTATGATAACACCTGCCATTCCGGTGTGGCTGTCAGAGAATCTGTGGAAAGGTCTGCGCTTTGATGATATGGAAGCGACAGCCCGCAAATGGATGAAAATTATTCGTGAGAAGGAAAAACCGGATTTGGTTATCGGTATCTTCCATGCCGGACAGGATGCCCAGTTGATGGGAGGTAAATTTCATGAAAATGCTTCGGTGGAAGTGGCCCGTAACGTACCGGGCTTTGATATTGTGCTGATGGGCCATGACCATGCTCGTGAGTGCAAAAAGATAGAGAATATTGCCGGTGATTCGGTGCTGATTATGGACCCTGCCAGTACAGGCATCGTAGTCAGCAATGTGGATGTTACCTTGAAGCTGCGTGATGGCAAAGTGGTGGATAAGAAAGTCAACGGTGTATTGTCCGAAACCAAGAATTATGGTGTCAGCGAAGAATTTATGCAGCGCTTTGCGCCCGAGTATGACGCTGTACAGAATTTTGTTTCCAAGAAAATCGGTTCTTTTACAGAGACAATTTCGACTCGTCCTGCTTATTTCGGCTCTTCTGCCTTTATAGATCTTATCCATACATTGCAGTTGGAAATTAGTGGAGCTGATATCTCTTTGGCTGCTCCTTTATCTTATGATACGGAAATCAGTGAAGGAGATATCTTTGTAAGTGATATGTTCAACTTGTATAAGTATGAAAATATGCTTTATACCATGAACCTCTCCGGGAAAGAGATACATGATGCTTTGGAAATGTCATATAATTTGTGGACCAATCAGATGAAGTCTCCGGATGATCATCTCTTGCTGTTCCGTGAACAACGCCGTGAAGGTGCCGAAGATAGGGCATCATTCAAAAACTTCAGTTTCAACTTTGATTCGGCAGCAAGTATCATCTATACGGTGGACGTAACAAAGCCGGATGGAGAAAAGGTAACTATTCTCAGCATGGCGGACGGTACTCCTTTTGATATGGATAAAATCTATAAGGTTGCGGTGAATTCTTATCGCGGCAATGGCGGAGGTGAATTGCTGACAAAAGGTTCGGGTATTTCACAGGACGACCTGAAGGAGCGTATCATCAGCTCCACCGATAAAGACTTGCGTTATTACCTGATGCAGTATATCGAACAGAAGAAGGTGATTGAGCCGCGTGCATTGAATCAGTGGAAGTTTATCCCCGAAGAATGGGTGGTTCCGGCTGCAAAACGCGATTATGAGTTCCTGTTTGGTAAAGTTAAAAAGTAATTTGCTATCTTTGCGGCTCAATTCATAACATAAGTATTTGGACGTGAAGCAAAAAAAGAAAGTTATAGGCGCTTTGAGCTTGCTGGTACTTTTTATAGTGTACCAGACAAGCATCACTGCGTTTACTCACGTTCATTATATAAATGGGGTGCTGATAACTCATTCGCATCCTTTTCATGGTACACACTCCCATTCTAAAACATCCCTTGTTGTCATTGGGTGTCTGTCAGCGTTCTGCTCTCCCGAAGTTGATGTTTACGAAGATCAACATCCGATGCGTCCATTGCTGGCTGTACTCGAAGCAGAACCGGCCACTCCGACGGTAAAAGGGGAAGTAATACGAACTCTTTCCTTACGCGCTCCTCCTGCTGAATTCCAGTTTGTCTAATCTGTTTTTTCTTTTCAAACTTGAATTATTTTTAATTTAGAGCGCTAATTAAATGAAACAATACATATTAGCGTTGGTACTTACGTGTGTAAGCACCAGCGTAGCTTTTGCCGTAAATCCTATTAAGGAAGGCAATATGATTTCCGGCCATGTCATCGTAAAAGGTACGGAAGAGAATATACCGTATGCCACCATTCTGATTGTTGGCAGTAATCAGGGGACTGTTTCCAATGAAGAGGGACAGTTTGAGTTCCGCAAACTTCCGGAAGGAAAGTATAAACTTCGTGTGTCTGCGGTAGGGTATAAGACGCAGGAGAAAGAAGTGATGGTAAGTAAAGAGTTTACAGCTGTTGTGCATTTCCCGATGGTGGAAGAGAGCTTCATGACCGATGAAGTGGTAGTATCTGCCAACCGCAATGAAGTGAGCCGTAAGTCTGCTCCCGTGGTGGTGAATGTCATGAGTACCAAGCTGTTCGAGATGGTCAATTCCACTGATTTGGCAAAGAGCCTGAATTATCAATCGGGCTTGCGTGTGGAAAATAACTGCCAGAACTGTGGTTTTCCCCAGGTACGTATCAACGGCTTGGAGGGACCTTATTCGCAGATTCTTATAAATAGCCGTCCCATCATCAGTGCGCTGAGTGGTGTATACGGGCTGGAGCAGATTCCTGTGAACATGATTGAACGGGTGGAGGTAGTACGCGGTGGCGGCTCTGCTTTGTTTGGTGCCAATGCTGTAGGTGGAACGATCAATATTATCACGAAGGACCCTATCAACAATTCGTTCCAGATATCGAGCATGTTTTCTAATATGGATGGAAAGTCTTGGGAACAGTACATGGGAGGCAATGTATCGTTGGTTGCCAAAGACAATTCTTACGGTATAGCTCTTTATGAAAGCTATCGTAACCGCAATCCTTACGATCGCGATGGAGACGGCTTCTCGGAGTTGGGTAAGCTGAATATGAATACCTTCGGTTTCCGTGCCTATTATCGTCCCACCAACTTCAGCCGCATCAATCTGGAGTACCATACTACTAACGAATTCCGTCGTGGAGGCAACAAATTCGACCTGCAACCCCACGAAACGGATATTACCGAGCAAACCAAACATATTATCAATAGCGGAGGCATCAGCTATGATTTGTTCTGGAAAGAGTACAAGCATAAAATCTCTGCCTATACTTCTATCCAGCATACCGATCGGAATAGCTACTATGGTGCTCAGAAGGATGCAAATGCCTATGGTAAGACGAAAGACTTGACTTGGGTTGCAGGCGGTATGTACGTGGGCAATATGGACAATTGTTTTTTTGCTCCTGCCACCTTTACAGGTGGACTGGAATATCAGGACAACTCTCTGCATGATGTCATGACCGGTTATCACCGTGATATGGAACAAGACGTCCGCATTGCCAGTGCTTTTGTTCAGAATGAATGGAAGATGAATGTACTGACCATGCTGGTCGGAGCCCGTCTGGACAAGCATAACCTGATTGACAAACTGATCTTTAGCCCGCGTGTGAATCTGCTTTATAAGCCGACGGAAGATTTTCAGGCACGTCTGACCTATTCCACCGGTTTCCGTGCCCCGCAAGCCTATGATGAAGACTTGCACGTGACGGCTGTAGGTGGTGAAGGCGTACAGATAAAGTTGGCCGATAACTTGCGTGAAGAACGTTCCAACAGTTACAGCGGTTCAGTGGACTGGACTACGCATCTTGGACACTGGCAGGCAAATATCTTGGTAGAAGGTTTCTATACTGATTTGCGCCACGTATTTGTGCTGGAAGATATCGGCAAGAATGAAGTAGGAGATGTTATCAAAGAGCGCCGTAACGGAAATGGTGCACGTGTATATGGTGCCAATCTGGATGCCAAGATTGCCCACGGCAAGGAGGCTCAATTCCAACTCGGTTTTACGGCACAACGCAGCCGCTATACCCGCGAGGAAGCCTGGACGCAAGTAGACGGTGAAGATTTGACTACCAAGCGTATGCCCCGTACACCGGACTATTATGGTTATTTCACCTTTTCATCGGCACCGGCAAAGAATTTTGATTTCTCTCTTTCAGGTACCTATACCGGTAAGATGATTGTACCCCACTATGCCGGATATATTGAAAAAGACCGTATGGAGAATACTCCCCAGTTCTTTGATATGAACTTAAAGCTGAACTATACATTTGTCCTTCGCGATCATATCAAGTTTCAGTTGAATACGGGAGTGCAGAACATCTTCAATAGTTTCCAGAAAGATCTGGATAAAGGTGAGTTCCGCGATGCCGGTTACTTTTACGGGCCTACACAGCCGAGAACGTTCTTTATTGGATTTAAGATCATGAACTAATAGTGTTCTCTTTTTTCCATTTAAGGAATTTTAGAACTGTATTACCTAAAATAATCCTACATTTGTTGCCAAAGCACGAAGAAAATGGAAGATAAGAAAATAAGGAATGTAGATATTTCCCAGATACATCATTTGCCGATGATTGATTTCATCGGCAATGATTTTGCTATTTTCAACGACATAAAGGATATACCGTTAAGCGTTTATCCCACCCGTCTGAATGCCGCTTGCCTGGTTGTATGTTTGAAAGGCTACTGCAAGATGGAACTTAATTTACAGCATTACGAGTTTAAAGAAGGCATGTTGGGTATCATTCTTCCCGACCAGATTATCCAGCAAGGAGAACGTTCCGCCGACTTCTCCGGGCTTTTCATTGCTGTATCAAGGGATTTCATGGATATGGTTATACCTACCATGCAACAACTTTTTCCTATGTTCTTCATGATTAAAGAGCGGCCTTTTATTCACATTACTCCCGAAGAATCTCAATCGTTCCAGGAGTACCATTCTTTTCTTTGGAGCAAGGTGAAGCTGAAGGACAATCCTTTTCGCAAAGAAATAACCCAAGGTTTGCTGTTGGCCCTTTTCTATGAGATATACAATATTTATCAGGGACACGTTATTCAGGAACGCGTCCCTAAAAGCCGGAAGGAAGACTTGTTCGAGCGTTTCATCCGTGCCGTTTCAGAGTCTTATAAAGAAGAGCGCAGCGTCTCTTATTATGCCGATAAGATGTTCCTGACAGCCAAGCATCTTTCTACTGTTGTGAAGGAGATTAGTGGAAAGACGGCAGGAGAGTGGATTGATAGCCTGGTTGTATTGGAAGCAAAAGCCTTGCTGAAATCTTCCGAGTTAAGTATTCAGGAGATTGCCGATGAACTGCATTTTGCCAATCAATCCTTTTTTGGCAAGTATTTCAAGCATCACACCGGGATGTCACCCAAAGAATATCGCAGGCAATAAAAATAAACGATCATGGAAAAAAGAGAAATTGATCTTACCGTTTCCTGTTATGGAAAGGTAAAAGGAGTGAAGTATGATGTCGTCATTCTGCCGTGGGGAGCTACAGAACCTCACAATCTGCATTTGCCCTATCTCACAGATTGCATCTTGCCGCACGACATTGCTGTAGATGCTGCAACACTCGCATTGCAGCGTTCCGGTGTGCGATGCATGGTGATGCCTCCTGTTCCTTTCGGTGCCCACAATCCGGGACAGCGGGAACTTCCATTCTGCATTCATACCCGTTACTCCACCCAGCAGGCTATTCTGGAGGATATCGTAGCCTCTCTCCATGCACAAGGCATGAGGAAGCTGATAATCCTCAGCGGGCATGGAGGCAATAATTTCAAAGGTATGATACGCGATTTGGCATTTACGTATCCCGACTTTCTGATTATTGCCACCGATTGGTTCAGCATCATCCCTCCGAAAGACTATTTTGAGGCTGAGATTGACGACCATGCCGGTGAATCCGAGACTTCTGCCATGATGTATTATCACCCGGAACTGGTCAATCTGGCTGAGGCCGGTGATGGCGAAAGCAAGCCGTTTGCCATCCCTTCTTTGAATGAGAAAGTTGGCTGGGCGCCTCGTCATTGGGATAAAGCTACTGTAGACAGCGGAGTGGGGGATCCTAGAAAAGCTTCTGCCGAAAAAGGAGAACGCTACTTAAAGCCCGTTATTGAAAAGTTGGTAAAGCTGTTTGTAGAAGTCGGTCAGGAGGAATTGTATTGATATAAAAAGAGCAATATCCATTTACGGATATTGCTCGATTTCTTAATGTACCCTAAAAAAACAATCTCTCTACCTTATATAAAAACTAATTTCTCTATTACTTCTTATTGATGATGCAAAGTTAGAAGGTTCTTGCGGGTTATGATTTGACATAAGTCAAAAAACGTATTTCATCGTTATTTTTTCAACCATTTCCAGATATTTTTTTTCTTTTCTGTTACAGACTCTTTATTCTCACAATATAAGTCTTCGAATGTCAGCTTCTTCTGTACCATACGGTAGATGTTTCCCCAGTCGGGCAGGCCGCCCAGATTGCGGTCATCAATGAAGATGTCTGCTTTTAATTTACGCGAAAAACCATTGTGCGTCGTGTCTTCTTCCGGATAATCCCGGTTGACGGCATAGAACTCCAGTCCTCGCTCTCTACACCATTCTACGGCTTCTTGCAGCAGTTCACCTTCACGCACGGTCCATAGAATCAGTTTGTGCCGTTCCTTTATCAACATCTTCAGCGTAGCGACGGCAAAAGGAATTTCTTCTCCTATTTGTGGGTATCGGTGTTCTACGATGGTGCCGTCAAAGTCAATGGCTATGGTCATTAGTTCTGGGTTCCTGTTCCACCACCGGAGTGCTGGCTGATAGGTTCATTGGCATACTCTTCGGTATAGCCGACATAGCATAACAGTTTGACTGCTACTTGCTTCTTCTCTCCCTTTACAATGATGTTGAAAGTATACGTTTTGGCTTGAGTCTTTGCTTTACTACCAAACCGCAATGCATGGTTACCGCTGATGCTTGCATTCAATTCTTTGGTTACACTGTAAGTTCCTTCTTTACCTTCACCGGCTATAATGTATTTTTGAATGGAAGCTGCCAAGTCGGTCGAAGCACCGGCGGCGCTCAGCGCCTCGGTCGGATTGGTTGTGTATTGCCAGCCGCAGATGGTTTCAACAGTCAGCTTTACGTTTTGTGCACTGTATTCTCTATTTTCAAACTTTACTACGCCGTTTTGCCCGTTTATCTTATTGTAGCTTCCTGTTTGCACACCTTCAGCTTTTTTCTGATACTGTACTTTAGCCGAGTATTTTCCCGAGATGGTTTCGCCTTGGGGAATGGTGATTATATAACTATTGTTCTTGAATGTAACATCTCCGAATCGTGTAGCAGCTCTTGTCACGGTGTTATCTTTCTGTGCCTCCATAAAGTCTGTATCGAAGTAGCTTTCATCACTTTCGTCAGCTGTATTGGGGATACTGATTTCAATGTCGCTTTTAGCTTTGGCGTCTGTCGGAGTTGTCTGTATAGCAACGTTACTGATAGAAGTTGTTTCTTTTTGTTCTGTTAGAGGTGCATCTTCCGCTTTAGCTGCCTGTGCTTCTTCATATACTACGGCAGCAACGGTTGTTCCTGTTTCTGCAGCACCGCTCGGAATACTGATGGTTGCTTCCGGTTCTTCACTTTCGGACTCCTGATTCGGAGTTTCTATAACGACGTCTTCGTTTTCTTTGACCTCGGCAGATGCTCCTTTACTTATGTCGATGGCTTTGGCCATTTTCACATTCAGAGTAGCCTGCGTGCGGTTGGCAGCGTTGCCGGCAATTGAAATTTGATCCTCATACGCTTCCAGCCCGTTTGCCGAAAATTTCACCGTATAAGTACCGGTTTCTGTTACAGTCAGCGAATAAACACCACTACCATCTGTTGTGGTACTGTTTGTGCTGTTGATTTCCACTTTAGCTCCCGATACGGCACCATTGGCATCGACTACTGTACCCACAATGTAATATTCCGTCTTGGTTTCCAGTGGGTCCTCTACAATCTCATTTTCTTTGTCATCTTTGTGACAACCGGTCAGGCTGAAGATTATTGCAAATAGCAACAAACTTCCTAAAAACATACTTTTCTTTTTCATATACTTCGTTATTAAATAAAACAAATGCAATAATTTTATATTCAACTTGATTTCTTTCTTTGTAACTCCCGGATCAGGAAATACCGGATATAGTCCGGTTGGTAAAACCCGCTGCTTCGGTTTTCACCGGGACGTACATTATAACTGCCGCCCATCTTTTCTTCTATGTATTTGCCATCTGCTATCATACTGTACGACCATGCAAAGTAATCGGAGGGCTTTACCCTGACAAATCCTTTCCGGCTCCACTTCTTTCCCGGCAGGGGAATGGCAAAGTGGAATCCTCCGTTTATCTCCCCATCTGTATAGATACCGTACAAACCTATGGCATATTCTCCGAAATGTCTGGTGCAATCGCCTCTCACTCCATAGTCGCCATACACATATCGGCTTGCCTTCAAGTCGAATTGCAAGTTGGTGTGCGGTTCGTAGAGCGATGTCGTGACGGAGGCATTGATGCGTTGTCTTCTGCTTACGTACCATCCTTCGTCCGAGGTTACTGCCGAGAATCCCGTGGAACCGATGGAAGCTCCGAATTCCATGCGCCCGTTGTTGTTTCGGTATTTCATTTCCAGTTGGGCGCCGATGCGGTTGTTGGTGAAGTTGCCTACGGTTAATCTTCCGAAGAAGTTGTGTCTTAACCGTACATCTTGAGACAAGACAATCACGCCCGGTCTTACCCGCTTCATTTCTCCACTCAGATTGGTAGCTACAGGTAGAACTACCTGAGCTGTCAGCCGACCTCCTTTCCATAATGCCATTTCTATGGCGGGATTCAGGTTTATGGCATAAGTGTACAATTCGTCGAATGTGTTATTTTCCAGAAACAGATCCGGATACACTACAATATCCATTTTCCAGGCAGAAGATGCTTTTTCCTTACCTGCTTCTTTTAATGCCTCCATAGCCCGGTCTGTATCTACGGTAATGCCCATTTGCTGATATACTTGTGCCAGGCTGATTTCTTCGTGTCTGTAAGCTTTGATCAGAGTGTCCGGCAGGCTGATACACAGTCTCGGTATCTGATTTTCTAACACTACCAGTTGCAGATTGCCTTCCGTTTTACTTTGCAGACAAGCCTCAATCGCCTTACCTACACCACGATATGTTCCTCTATATACATTGTCTTCAAAGCTTACGGTGGTTATATCCGATGTTTGTATACATCGTATATTTTCCATGCCGATAGCTTTCAGATTCTCTGTTACTTGTGCACGAATCGTCGGAAAGCTACAGCAGCATAATATAAAAAGAATACATTTCAAACGATATCTCCTCTCAGAGTATATATAGTTTATCTTCTTCTCAGTGTATAAGCCTGCATTCATACCGTATTCCTCCCGATATACAATTAAATTCTCTTGTAAATACATGTATGGAGACGTGTTTCCATATCCTGGCAGTGCCTCCTATGTTGAAGCCGTCCGAGTCGTATTCAGCCATAACAGCTACTTCTCTGCAGAAAGCAGGAGAGTAGCTGATTCCTCCGAACGGTCCGTCTTGTATACTGTGACTGTTCAGTGGAAAGTAATACCCTGCTGTCAGTGCAAGGCGGTCTCCCTTGGCTATTGAGAAACTTTTGGTCAGCACTCCGTATGCGGTGGCAAAGTAATTGGTTCCGGTGTCCTTAAAAGGATCGTTCGCTCCTATTACTATCGATGGGTAATATCGTCCTTCCTTTAACGGCCGGATGCGTGCTGTCATGGAACGGTCCTGCTGATAATAGCCCTCCTTACCGTCATACCGTTTACTTTTCAGTAGAGTACATCGGTAGCTCAATTCCAGAAACGACAGGAATGTTACGTTAACGAAGTAATTTCCGGTGTTGAAACTGAACGGTGTCATGCCATTGGGAAGATAACTCCCTCCTCCCATAAAGGTACCGGTTTCCTGCATGTCTGCTGTCGGGATGTTCAGCAGGCCGGTGTTACCCATTGAGTATTGGGCTTGTGCTGTTAGGGTACAGCAAAGCAGGGAGAGAAGTATGTACCACTTTCTCATAACCTTTTCACAAACTTCATGTCGTGTGCCACCATGATCTTCACTAATTCCTCAAAGGAAGTTTTACGCGGATTCCAGCCAAGCAGTGTCCGGGCTTTGGTCGGGTCTCCCAGTAATTGTTCCACTTCGGCAGGGCGGAAATATTTCGGATCGACCTCTACCAATACTCTACCGGTTTTCGGATCAATACCTTTTTCATCTACTCCTTCACCTTCCCATTGCAACTCTACACCGGTTTCTCTGAAAGCAAGTGTGGCGAAATCGCGCACGGTATGATACTCACCGGTAGCTATCACAAAATCTTCCGGGGTGTCATGTTGAAGAATCAGCCACATACATTCCACGTAATCCTTGGCATATCCCCAGTCACGAAGTGAATTCAGATTTCCCAAGTACAATTTATCTTGATATCCTTGGGCTATACGTGCTGCGGCCAGCGTAATTTTGCGTGTCACGAAGTTTTCTCCGCGTCGCTCGCTTTCATGATTGAATAAAATGCCGTTTACGGCAAACATACCATAACTCTCACGATAGTTCTTCGTTATCCAGAAACCGTATTGTTTGGCTACTCCATACGGGCTGCGTGGGTAGAACGGCGTCGTTTCTTTCTGAGGCACTTCCTGCACCAAGCCGAACAGTTCTGAGGTAGAAGCCTGATAAATCTTCGTTTTCTTCTCCAACCCCAGGATGCGAACAGCTTCCAGTATACGCAATGTACCTACGGCATCTGCTTCTGCTGTATACTCCGGTACGTCGAACGATACTTTTACGTGGCTTTGTGCTGCCAGATTATAGATTTCGTCCGGTTGTATTTGCTGGATAATGCGGATTAACGAACTGCTATCTGTCATATCTCCATAATGCAGGTTGACGAGGCGGTTCTTTTTCATATCCCGCACCCACTCATCCAGATAAAGATGTTCTATACGTCCGGTATTGAACGATGATGAACGGCGCAATATACCGTGCACTTCATATCCTTTTTCGATTAAAAACTCGGCCAGGAAAGAACCGTCCTGGCCAGTGATGCCCGAAATCAATGCTACCTTTTTATTCATGATTTTTTTCTTTGAATCAGTTTGTTATTAGTATCAAGATGTAAATTTCTCTTTAGCAATATTCCATAAGAACAGGCTGTTGCCGATGATATATCTCTTCCACATTCTTTTGGGTTCCTTTATCAGCCTGTATAGCCATTCCAGTCCGTGCTCCTGCCACCACAAAGGAGCTCGCTCTATATTCTCGGCAAAGAAATCGAATACGGCTCCAATGGTCCCGACAGGTCCGTTCACTTCCAATTCCTTTAAATGTGCATAAGCCCATTTCTCTTGCTTGGGTGCGGTCATGCCAATCCAGAGCAGATCCGGCTGTATGCGGTTCACGGCAGCTATCATTTGTCGGTTATCATTTTCTGTAAATTCCGGTTTATAGGGTGGGGAATAGGTTTCTATCAGGATGTTGGGATATAACCGTACAGCTTTCACTTTTATTTTTCTTAGAGTATCATCGCTGCTTCCCAGAAAGAAGCAGGTTCCTCCTTTCCGGTTCAGCTTATTCATTTCGTGCAAAAACAGATCCCATCCGGCGATACGTTCTATCTTTTCGTGTCTCAGGAGTCTGAAAGCCAATACAATGCTTGCCCCGTCCGGGATTAATGCGTCTCCTTTCAGTAAAGCTTCTGCAAAGGCAGGATCTTTTAATGCGGTGTTGTACGAATGTGCATTGATTGTATTAATCAGTAGTTTGCCTTCGGGCAATGAGTCAAGTTCCCTTTTGTGCTTCAGAAGAGAAACAGTTTTTAATTTCAGCATGTATAGAGAAGTAATTTTTGTCAGTAGAGTACGCTACGCTGTCGCCTGTCACATGGAAAGGTATTGGGAACAGGCATATAGCTTTTGTCGGAAATATGTGGCAAATTTATGGAATGTGTATGTTATAAACAAGGAAAAACGAGGGAAATGTAATTTAGCTATACTTTTTTGTTGTTATATAAGGTGGCTTATCCTATAATTTTATCTTGTGTTACAGAATATTCCATCCGTTTACTTTTTTGAATTACCTCAATGTTGGCAACTCTATTTCTCCAATTTTTTTTCAGCGTGATTACTTCTTTACGGAATGTTCCATTATCTTTGGGATATGTAGTGAAAACAATGCAGCAGCGCATATCTTTATTGGCGATGATCCCTGCTTTATAAAATACTTGCATTGTTGCATCAATTTGCGTCAATGCATGTTTTATGTCAGTGCCTTTCAATTCGACAAAAAAGAATTTTTGTTTATTACAGATGAATAAAAAGTCACATTTGTTGCTCTGCGTATCATTAATGATACTTCCGTCTATCTTATGTTTTTCAACCTCCTCTATTTTTGCGTCCTTCAAAATAAAAATCCTTTTATTCTCTTCAGCAGAAAAACGTGCAGTACATTTGCATTTGCATATAGATAGTTTTTCTAATAATGACAGATTTGCCGGTAATACTATATTTTCAAAGCACTTGCACGCCATTATAATAAATTGCTAAGTTCATTAAATATATACGATGTCTTTTCTGAAGCTTCATCTAAATACTCGGCTCCTACGCTTCGTGTTTCTACATCCCTGATATTTTTTACAGATCCCTCTTTATCGAAGTAGTAGGAAGCTACATCGCTGAAGTTTACCAAAGACTCTGTCGGCAATAAAGTTTTCAGTTTCTCTATAATCCCATTATTTTGTTCATGTTTGGAATAGGCGTCTTGTCCCATAATCAAGTCATCTACAGCAGTCAATATATATGGACTGTGTGTCGTTATTACAATCTTATTGTTCGTTGTGACTATCTTTCCCATAATCCAATTAATGAGTTCTAATTGGACAGAAGGGTATAGGTTTAATTCCGGTTCTTCTATTAGAATCAGGTTATTGCTATCACTCTTGCTGTTATCTTCCAATACTACCCAAAGAGGTAATACAGAAAGGATACCGCTTGATGCTTGTTTCAGACTAATATTTGTTTGGTCGTTCATGGTGATGCTGTCATCCTCTTTAGAGAAATTCACCTTGATATTCAGTATATCAATATCAGTTTCTTTTCTTTTTTTTCTTGCCTTTTCATAAAGAGAACCGAAGCGGGATATGCATTGAGGTATTGTAGCACCTGCTTCCAGCAATGAAAAAATGCTATTGGAGAAAGTTGATATTAATATTCTCTCGGCCGGGATATAAATGGGTGATTGAATTCTATGCGAGCTGGCAATATTTAGTTCTGCCAGACTTGCATATAAATGATCTAATAGATTTGTTTTTTTATCTTGTTGATAATAAGCTTCTACTTGTTTTATGGCATCAGCGAAATCAATATTATCTTTTTTTTGTTTGATGAATTGTTCAATGAATATTTGTGGATTTTCACTGTATCTGAAGAGTTCGGCATCTTTATTATTGGTTTGTAGAGTCTGCCGACCGATTTTCCAGAAATACTCATCTTGTTCAAAAAAGATTTCAGTGTCTTCTTTGAATTCAAAGTTTATGTCATACTCTGTCAGTAATTGTCTGAAACTCTCAAAATCCCCATCCGGTATGGTCAGCACATCTGTACTGTTGAATATTGCCAGCAATTTAGCTGCTGTACTTTTCCCTGTAGAAGTATATCCTATGAACAGATTTACTTTGTTGAGATTGAAGTCAGCCTTCTTGATTGCACCAAAATTCTTTATTCTGAGAGTAGCCATATATGAATCCTATTTTTGTAAGGCAAAGATAAACATAAATTTGAAATAGAATATGTATTTACGTTTTTTAGTTTGTAAGCGAAGTGTATTTCTACCTTATGATGCCACCCCAGACAGTGTAGTTTAGTTACATCAGTCAGTTTGCGCAGTGTACCGTCCGGTTTCGAAGCATTCCAGCGTAGCTCACCTTTAAACCCTATTTCTTTTGCGATCTTTTCGGCCACTTCCTTTATGCTGATTTCTTTTCCCGTGCCCACATTGATGTGACAATTACGTATGTCCTTGTTCCCCGGAATATAAGTATCATTTGTTATTTGTCATTCTCAGCTAAAGTCTTCATGAGCAGTTTCTTTACAAACTTCATGTCATGAGCTACCATTATCCTCACTAGTTCTTCGAAGGAAGTTTTACGCGGATTCCACTTCAGTAATGTCTTGGCTTTGGTTGGGTCGCCCAGCAACTGTTCTACTTCCGACGGGCGGAAAAACTTTTGATCTACCTCTACCAGTACTTTTCCGGTTTTCGTGTCGATGCCTTTTTCGTCTACGCCTTCACCTTCCCAATGCAGTTCTATTCCCGCTTCTTTGAAGGCAAGCGTGGCAAAGTCGCGTACCGTATGGTATTCTCCGGTAGCAATCACAAAATCCTCCGGGGTATCATGTTGCAAAATCAGCCACATACATTCCACATAATCTTTGGCATATCCCCAGTCACGTAAGGAATTCATGTTGCCCAAGTACAATTTGTCTTGCAATCCTTGTGCGATTCGTGCTGCTGCCAGTGTTATTTTGCGAGTTACGAATGTTTCGCCGCGCCGCTCACTTTCATGGTTGAAGAGGATACCGTTTACGGCAAACATGTTATAACTTTCGCGGTAGTTCTTTGTAATCCAAAAGCCGTATTGCTTAGCTACCCCGTACGGGCTTCGCGGATAAAATGGGGTCGTTTCCTTTTGTGGTACTTCCTGCACCAACCCGAACAGTTCCGAAGTAGAGGCCTGATAAATACGCGTATTCTTCTCCATGCCCAAGATGCGCACAGCTTCTAGCATACGGAGTGTGCCCACTGCATCCGCTTCGGCCGTATATTCTGGTACGTCGAACGACACTTTCACATGACTCTGGGCTGCCAGATTATAAATTTCATCCGGTTGCACCTCCTGTATAATGCGAATCAGCGAACTACTGTCCGTCATATCTCCATAATGCAAATTTACCAAACGATCCTTTTTCATGTCGCGCACCCACTCGTCCAGATACAAATGCTCTATACGTCCGGTATTGAACGATGATGAACGGCGCATAATGCCATGTACTTCATAACCTTTTTCAATTAAAAACTCTGCCAGGAACGAGCCATCCTGGCCTGTAATACCTGAAATCAATGCTACCTTTTTATTCATGATTTTTTTTCTTTTAATCAGTTTATTATTAATGTGTAAATCTCTCTTGGTGCAGCTATCCCAGTCCGTGCCACTGAATAATATTTGCTTTTCCCGAGAAAATTATGTCGAAGTGGCACAATCTTCTAAGATATCTTTCATTCGCTTCTCAAACTTATCTAGTGTAAATTCTTTTTTAAATTTTTCTTTTCCGGCTTTCCCCATGGCAATACATTGTTCAGGATGTTCTATCAAGTACTCTATTTTTCGGGCAATCTCTTCTGGTGAATGCTTTTGTACGATGTATCCGTTTTTTCCGTTTTCTATGATATCCGGTATTCCGCCCTCATTCGTGCTGATGCAAGGAAGTGCATGCTCCATGGCTTCCAACAGAACTAAGCCAAATGTTTCATAGAGTGTAGGAAATATAAAAATATCTGCCTTTTCGAAATATCTTTGTTTTTCTTTTCCATATTTCTGTCCTTGATATACTACCATACAATTCAATTTGCGCTTTTCCACTTCTTCCTTGAAGCGTGTTGCATCTATCTCAGCTGTTTCGCTGCCTACAAACTCGCTCAAAAACAAGTACCCTTTCTCCTTCAAGATGCGGCAAGCATCGAGCAGTACCAGTACCCCCTTACTCACTAGCAGGTTACTAAGGAATAGCAGACGGGGAATGCTGTTGTACCTCCGTGCCATCGGTTCTGCTTGCGGTGTTTCTGGGATGCCGTTGGGGCATATATATACCTTGCTGTAGGGGACATACTTTTTAATATCATTGTAGAGAGTTTCTGCCAAAAGTATCACCTTCAGCTCCTTGAAGAACCGGTGGTAGAGCCAGTTGTCCAAAGAACGGTCTTGATGGGTGGATACTCCCTTGTTGTGATAGTGTACCACCACCTTTTGCCCCATGACCTTGAGCAACTGTACCACCACGAAGTCTTTGTAAAACGCTCCTCCACAGGCATTTGGCGTGACATATACCAGCTGGGGATGTATTATGCATACTGTTTTCACGATCTTGTTCAGCAGCTTTACAAACTTCCATAATTTGTATATCCCTCCTTTACCGATGTCTTGTAGACTCTTAGCGGTGGTGAGGTTGATATAATTGCAACTAAAGCTCTTATTGATGAGCTGACTATCGTGTATGTATTGTCCCATCATGGCTGCGCCATGCACGGGTGGGGGGAGGTGGAGAATGAAAAGAATAGTAGGTCTCATGCTATTTTACGATAGAATGTTTGCTAATAGGTGATATTGGGTGTATGCAGTGTGGTTGCCTTTGCCCTCTTCGTAGAGAGCCTTCTCTGTGGCAAATGCCTTGAGGTAGGGCAGATAGCAGTCTATGTCACACGCCGCAAAGTAATGCTCTATCAGTGTGTTGTGGCGGTCTATAGCTTGTAGCAGTTCGATGTCAGGAGCAAACAGTAGTGACACTTGGCAAATGTATGTAAAGAGGTCAAATCCCAGTGGGCGGTCTTTGGCCAGTTCCCAGTCTATGAGCTTCATGTGGTTTTCTTGCATCAAGATATTCCAAGGGCAGAAGTCGCCGTGTGCCAGCGCAAGTTTTAGTCCATAGTCGTCAATGTGAGCGGCTGTAAGGTGATGCTCCTTCAGCTGTAAGCATAGTTCGACAATGGGCATCGTGAGTTCTGTAGTCTCTGGCCGTTTTCCCTCTACGAATTCCGCTTTCAGATAGACATACTCCGGGCATATTTTGTAGTCTAAGAGTTGAGGTGTGAGGGAGCTGTCTTTCAACAGACGGTAGATTTCAATTTCGTTGTAAGTTAAGACTTTGGCCACTGGTTTCTGTGAGAATTTGGCGAAGAACGGCGTGTTGTTACTATTGTCATATCCTAAGATGGATATTTTTTGTTCCACTCCTGGGCTACCCATATTGAACGCCATCAGGCAGTCTGTGCCGTCCGCCTCCTTTATTTGGCGATGGGGGAAAGGCAGTTGTTCTTCGTTCACGGCTGTCAGTACCCTCACTATACTACATTTCTTGAACAAGGTCCAATAAATTTTAGATAGCTTGCCGCCGTAGGCACTGTAGAGGCCGTACATGTATTGCTGGTGGGCTTGTAGGGTGGGAAAGTAGTAGGAGGTGGTGAAAGTTTTAAATCGGAAGTAGGTCATAATTGGTGTGCTATTTGTTGATAGATATTGCTTATCTGTACTGCTTTTTCTTCCCAAGCGAAGTCCGTAGAGCGTTTCAAGGCGCCTTGGGCCAATCGCATGCGCTCTGTCTCATTATGGTAGAGACTTTCTATGGTTTGGGCTATGTCGGTGACGACTTGCTGCTTGGAGTGGATGTCTATTTTGATGCCACAACCATTAGTGACGATGTTGGAGAAGCCTAAATGATTTAGGGTAATGATTGGCAATCCTAAAGAAAGAGCTTCCAGCAATACAGTTGATGTAGCATCCGAAAGGCTGGTTATGACAAACAGATGGGATTCTTGCATTATTTGCAATGCCTTTTCTCTTGCTACCCATCCATGCCAATGTACATTTTTTAATTGCGACTTCTCGGCCAATCTTTTCCATTTAGCGGTACAAAATCCTTCTCCTATCACGTGTAGTTCTATTTCGTTTTTTAGCGGACATACTGCCAAAGCCTCCAGCAGAAGGTTCAGTGATTTTCTAGGAATGTGCAGTCCCGACCAACATACTTTTAGCTTACCCGCTCTATTTGCTATATTTGTGGACTGTGGCATCGGGGTAAACCCCACTTCTGGAATCACTACTCCTGTCTTGTTCCATAGTCTTTTCAGAGCATCTGCATCGTCTCTCGTGGCGCAGATCACCATTTTGCTTTTTGTTACAGCCTCCTTCACCCGTTTAGAGAAGTGCATCTGATATAGGTTTATTAAGTTGCGGAAGCCATAAAATAAGATGCCATATACACCCATTGATGGCAACAACCTCCAAGGGGTAATGTTAAATCCTCCCATAGGCCCCCATATCAGCGGTTTTCCTATTTCATGCAGATATCCAGGTTCTCTATATCCCACCATATTCAATTGGTGAACCACATCGAAGTTCTCTTTCTTATCCAATGTCTTGGCCAGTGCTAGCACCTTCTTTTGCCAAACTTTGTAAAACCAATAATACGATGGCGGCCATATTTTCCGTATTTTTTTATGCCGTTTTTTCTCTATAAAATAGAAATGATAGAACGGTTTCTCCTTTGGATGTTCCTCGAAGTATCGGTTCAGGTCAGGTTGAAACTTGCTTTCGGTGATGATGTGCAGTTCGTGCAGGCGACACAGACATTTCACGAAGTTCCATCCCATTCCCGGTTCACTGCCTTTGTAAGGCGAACAAGCGTAACAGTTTACGAGTATCTTCATTATAACTTTGTGTTTTTAAATCGGGGAATCATCATTTTCACAATGGCCTCCATGGTGGCGATGATGCTCTCTTGTGGAGTAGTTGTAGTGTCTATCCACACTGCTTTACGCCGACTGTGGCAGAACTTTTGCAGTATGCGTGTCTGTCGGGTCACCTCTTTGAGGCTCGTCTCCGGCTTGCGGCTGTATATTTTTTGCGGATCACCACCCAGACAGAGTATGATGTCTGGTGTGGGTACCAGGCATTCACCCAAACGCAATATCCAATGAGGTAACGAGGTGCGGCTTCGTCGCTGGTCTATATAATAGTCGTAGTAGTAGCGGTCGAAGATAAATACTTTCGACTTGGTGCGTATCTGTGGAAATACTGACTTTATATATCCCAAAGTGTAATCTAACAAGTAATATCCCCAACGAAATATCGAGCCCACCGGTCCTGATGGTTTCTGTGCATGCGGGTTGGTCACTACTATCGGCTTGTCTGTCTTCGCTTTTCTTCCTAGCAGCACACCTAACTCCGGCAGCACGTTAGGGCGGAGGTGGTTGTAGATTACGCTTTTATGAAATGCTTCGTTGATAATGGGAGTGATGGCGTTAATAATGGTGCTCTTACCGCTGCCGTCTGTTCCAAGTACAACTATTACATAGCCTGGCCTTTGGAACACACGTTTCATCTTTTTGATTCTATTGAAATTAACACTCTTTTTAACGATTGATTTTTTAGCTAGTTGACATAAGACAGACATCTGTTTAGTGATATCTTCCTTTTGAATGGCATTGTAGAATCTTTCAATAAAAAGAGGAGTAAATAGTGGACATTGAATTTGCAAATATTCCTTTTGATATACATTTTTGTTTGCATATATAGGCATGATGTATTTGTCGTCGCATCTTTCATTATTTATTATCTCTTTCAAAAATGCTATAATATTTGCATAACAATCATCTAATATTTTTATATCCTTGTAATAAGCGAGGTTTGTTTCAATAGACTTTTCCGTTATCATGACATTGTTCTGATAATAGATATTGCCTTTGAAAATGTCTATTTGGCATCCTTCATTTTCATTCAAATAGCAAACCTTAGGGCAATGTGTATCAATTAAGTACGATACCAAATGACTATTTGTTTCATCCTTCACCTTTTCTAAAATAGCAAAGAGATGGGGAGTATCCTTGGTTGATACCCATAAATCAATGTCACTCCCTCCGCTATGCTTAGGAAGAGACTGGTAATTGCGGAGCACACAATATTCTATATCTTCCTTAATGAGCTGGGAAAAAAGATTGCTTATGAAACTATTCTCTTTCATATTGATAAATCCTCTCTCTTTATGTTATTCTCTGATTTTTAATACTTTTGCGGGGACCCCTCCTAATATGCAATTGTCTGGGAATGAATGCGTAACAACGGCATTTGCCCCCACTATGCAATGGTTGCCTAGATGCACGCCTGGCAGAATCACTACTCTTGTGCCTATCCAGCAGTCGTTGCCTATGGTGATTTCTTTTTCGTATCCTGCTTGGCGGTTGATGGGAGTAAAGAGGTCAGAGTAACCGTGGCTGGTGGCCATCATCACTACGTCAGGCCCCATCACACAGTCGTCGCCAATGCTGATGGTACCAGTGAGTCGAGCATTTTGTCCTAATTGGCTGCGGTTACCTACTGTGAGGCGGTCGCCTTTGCCAAAGTAACAACCGTTTTTCACAATGACACCGATGCCACACTGTTTGAGTAACTTTTGAGCAATAAGTCGCCTTAGATAGTAACCTATCTTATATCCCGGCATGGGGTGCATGGGGATATATTGTAACAAGGCATAATACAAAAATAGATAAAGCTGTCTCATTATTTCTTATTTTTTACAAGTTTTTATTATTACATCATACACCCTTCTTGCACTATTCTCCGCATTGAAAGGAGCTTCTTTCTCTACGGAGTGTGCACCCATCTTGGCTAAGTCTTGGTGGTGGAAATAATCCAGACATAGCCGGATGGAGTGGGGGTCTAAGGGGTTGAACACATAACCGTTATCTTGATCTATTAGTTCGGGGTGGCAACCGTTGTATTGGCTGCACGCTATGGGGAGGCCGCATGCCATGGCTTCGGGTACCACGAGGCTCCAGTTATCTTCCAGCGTGGGAATAATATATACATCTGCTATGTCATAATAAATCCCTATCTGGTCATATTCTATCCGACCTACAAAGTGGATGGAGGGGTGGGTGAACTCTTTTTGATATTCCTCCATCTTATCGCCTGTCCCCACTATTACCAAATGGTCGTGCGGATGCTTAGTGAGATGCTCGTTCCAAACTTTGAGTAGATAAATTAAACCTTTTCGTTCAATGAGCATTCCTGTGAACAAGAAGCTTAATCCTTTGCTATTGAGATTCAGCTTTTGTCGGAGGTATTGCTTGGCAGCTTCACTGGTGTGTGCTATATTCTCTTTCAGTCCTTGACTGTCGGCGTTCATGCCTCCAATGAATATCTTATTCTCTTTGATGCCTATTGACTGTAGGTACTTCTTGCATTCTGCTCCATTCACTAAGTAGCCAGTTACGAAATGGTCGGTTAACTTACGGTGTAGCGTTTTTACCCATGGGTTGTTCTTCTCGGTATGTAGGGTGCGCTCATAGCCTATATATACCGGTATTTTCTTTTGTGTGGCGTATGTTATCACAAATGGTGTCCACTGCCCAAATCCTTCGGTAATTAGCGCATCGGGGTTTATTTGGGCAATGGTGCGTATCAGTCCACGGGTAAGCGAGAGGCATATCAGCTTGGTATAATAAAACTTCTCGTTGATGAAGGGAATGGCATGTTGCCCCATCTTCACGGGTATGTCGTTTTTCAGTTTCTGGAAGCGGATGTCGTTTTCGTAACGGCGCTCTGAATAGAGCACATAGAAGTTGTTGTCTAACAGCCGATTCAGTTCCATGTAGAACGGGATGCGGTAGGCGGCAAATATGGGATTGCAATATAATACTTTCATAAATCTTGGCTTTTAAGGTTTAAGAAGTGAATCACTCTTTCTTTATACTCCTTCTGCTTGTGTAGATAGGTTTCGATGTGTGCTGTGTATTGTCTGTAGATGGTCTCATTTAGTACCAGGTCAGGAGAGAGGTGGCGGATGTCATCATAGAGATATCCTACCTGCTCGTCCTCGATAAATCTTAGCGCATTGCACCGACGACCCACCACAGGTGTATAGTTGAACAGCGTGTCCAGCACCACACCGCTGCTGCGGTTGCTATAAACCCCTTGGTAGTTGAGAATACAGTAGCGTGATTGGCGTATGTAGCGGTGATAATCGTCGTCGGATACAAACTCTATGTGTAGCTCTATGTTTTCATGTTCTTTGGCTATTTGCCGCAGGGCGTGGGCGTAGGCGGTGTCGTGGGTGTTGCCGGCTATTAATAACCGATGACCAGTGTTGCCCAACCATTCAGCGGCTTCCAACACCCCCTTGTCCGGCCAAATGCTGCCCACTATGGCAAAATCGTACTTTTTTTCAAAGTATGAGGTAGAGACCATTAGCCGATCATAGTGAGGGTAGATGTAGTCTGTCACTTCACAGTATGGCCTGTCGTATGCTTGGCCTATGCGACTGTTGGGGCAGATTATTCCTTTAATTTTTTTTTTAGCCAAGTTGTAGATCCACCGTTTGATAGGCGATGAGAGAGACTCTTCGCTATATTGAATGCAATGGATGTTGTTCCACTTCTTGGCAAACAAGGCTATCCCCACAAAGGTGGTTACTGCGCCCGACATCTGCAACACAATCACATCCTTGGGAGTAGTTATGCCGAACAGATAGTGGCAGTTCATTAATACCCTCCACTTGTTGCGAATGGCGCTCTTGCTATTTACGGAGTCGTAAGGCAGAGCAAGCAAGTCCTCTTCCTCGAAGTTGATTTTATAGACAGGCCCGCCTCCCACTAGCACAAGGCACACATCTTGATAGAGATCCAGATAGTTTTGTGCCAAAGCAAAATAGTGACCAGTACAATGCCCTTTATTGTTATTACTTTTCACGTCTGCTATAATTAGTCTTTTCATTTATTTTTGATGCTTTGAAATTTATTTTTGATATTTTTGTATAACAAGTCGTATAAGTATGCTATTCCTAGCGAGGCTGTGATGGAAGCTACAAAACAAGCTACGTTGTAAGGGAAATATAGGTATGCCCATTGATAATCTAAGCTACTGCACCACAAAGAATGGAAAATGGAGTCGAACAAGTAGCCTATCAAATAAATGTTTAGCGAAAGTGCGGCTATTTTGTTGACCACCATCCTGCCACGATTTCCCATTGAGAAGTCTTTGAGTAGCAAGAATAACGCCACTGCCAGCACCAGATAGACTAAACTGTCGTGTCCTCCGTAAAAATAAAGGTAGCATTTGTTTCCTGTCACTATATTCATTAACGATTCTCCTACGACTATTGTAGCTATTACTGTTATTAAATGATTTCTTTTGAGTTTCCATTGTACTGAGCGGATGTAATGCCCTATCAAATAAAAAGTGACGGGGAAAGCTATTATCCAGTAGTCAGGAAGAATGTTATTTCCATTTCTGTTGGTGAATGCAGGCAGCGAGGTAAGGGCAATGAACGTTAAGATAGCTATTTCGATGCCCGATAGTTGTTTCTTTTTCTCTCCTATTTTATAATTTATATTGGCATATTTAAGACCTGTAATCATGGCATTGATGAGCGGTGTCATAAAGAACAGTCCTATCCACATGTTGATGTACCACCCGTTTTCGGTGGCGTGATAGGAGAGTAGTTTCTGCATATAATTTCCTATACTATAGCTTTTTCCATCGAAGAATCTTACGCCGAAATAGCACAAAGTACCCAATACAACATAGGCTATCATAATGTCAATACAACGTTTCCACTTACCGTGTACATAGTAGTCTTCCACTGTTTTACTTCCATTAAGGTATCCTGTTAACAGCAGAAACAAGGGCACGCCCGCTTTGCCCAACACCACGAAGATGTCTTGCAGTGGGCCTATGTTTTTGCATAAGTTGTGGTTGAGCATCACTAGGAGAATAGCAAATGTGCGAATGAGGTTTAAAGCGGGGAAGAGTGAGGTATTCATACTACTTTTTTATCTGATAATACAGTTGTACATATTGTTTGTATTGTTCATTGGAAAATAGCAATGAGCGCTTTCTGCAATTTTCAGTGGTATAGGTATCTCTGTGGCTTGCCACCTGTTTCACAGCTTCACACAGTTGTTGCAGATTTCCTTGTTCTACCACCATTCCTGTCTTAGTATCTATGGCTTCCGGGCTTCCTCCCGTGTGGAAGGTAACAACGGGAGTTCCAGCTGCAAGTGATTCTATGTTGGTAGTAGGGAAGTTGTCGGCTAATGTGGGGTTACAAAATACTGCGGCGGATTGATACCATGCCACTATTTCATCTGAAGTGGAAGTACGTCCTACACAAATTATATTTTTCTGGGCCAAACATTTTTTTTTCTTTTCGCCAATACTTCCCACAAGCACTATTTGATAATCATTGGGTAGTAATTCGGCCATTTGCTCAAAATAGGTCATTCCCTTGCGGGGTTCCCAATTGATAGCACATCCCAGAACTATTTTTTTTTCTTTGTCAATGTGATATTTGCTATGTACGTCACTATTGGATTTCTGTGTAAATTTAGTTGTGTCTACACCATTGTAAATCACTTCCACCCGATTTTTTTTGAACATTGATTCTTTAACGAACGAGGCCAACCATTGTGAGGGGGTAACGATGACAAGATTCTCGAAAGCGGTATGCCACTGTTGGCGTATCTGCCATTGGTATTGGGTGCTGTCTATCCAAGTTTCACATTGAGGGCAATCCCCGCATCCAGTTTTCCAACGGTTGCAATTCACTTCGTCAAAATAAGGACACTGACCTGTAAAAGCACGGCAGTCGTGCATAGTCCATACTATGGCTATGTGGTACTTGTTAGCGTGGCGCACTAACATAGGCATGTTTAGGCATTTGTCGTTGATGATGTTGAAGTGAATCACATTAGGTTTATGTTTGCGGAGTAAGTGCAACAGATGCAGAGTGTCGAAAACGGAAAATATATCTTGCAATCCGGTCATCTTATACCAACGTGAATGGATGAACCAATTGAGCCGGGTACCCCAGATCTGTTGATGGGGTAGTACGCATCGTTTGTTGCGGCCACTGTTGGGCACCATTAGTATACATTCATCCTGATTTTGTTCTATGGCATGAGCCAACGATTTATAAAAACGAGGGAAAAAGCCGGAGTTTCCTGATTGTATGATTGCAATTTTCATTTCTTCATAATTTTTTTAATATCCATATCTGTATAATTAAGCCATTTTCTTGATAAGCAGCATCCTATCAATAGGAAAAAAGCTATGTGATAGAATCTGCATCCTGTGATGTCTCCTACGAAACTGTTGAGATACCAACCTACAGCAATAATACCTATTGATCGGACGAATTTATTATTTCCTTGCCAAGTTGATTTGTAAACAGCTAAAAGAATTAACCCGTAGTATGCCAATACGTAGAGAATGCCTCCTCGCAATAGATGGTTAAGGAAAGGTACTTCGGACGTGATACGTCCGTATTTACCCATACTTGATTGGTCGAAAAACAACGAATAGTAGTGCGAAAATGCCCCCTTGCCTATGAGCCATGCGTGGTTGTTTGTCAAGTCGCTTGCCATCTCTACATATAGAAAAGTACGAGTATCGGCTGATATGGATGTATCATCAGTCTTGTTGGAGAGATACATGCTCAATTTCTCAAATGGAGTCAACTCTTTGGTGATGTGCAGCATGGGAACAAACAATATTAGAGGGGATATGGCTACGGCTGTAACAAAAAATTTGTTCCATCGTGGCTTGTTTATTACATATACCAGCAGATAGCTTGCAAAGATGAATGCAGTGATAATGACAAACATACGGGTAACAAAAATGCTCAGTATGCCTTCCAATACTGCGATAAGTAAAAGTGCTCTATAGTGTTTGTCCACATATGGATAAAATACAACTCCATAGATGGCTATCCATCCTAGCGAATTGTTGAATCCGAAAATGCAAACAATACCTGCCACAAGGTATATCCAGGTGGCTTTTTTCAGTAAAACTACGTTGTACTTTAAAGTGCCTAAATAAGTAAATAAGGGGGGCATTAATAGTAAAGCTGTATATTCGTTGCCAAAAAGGGTGATCCATTTATTGCCAAACGCATTCATGGCAGCATCGGTATTGAATATCGTCCTTGCTATTTGCACTGTAGTCATCAGCAGACAAGCCCGTAATAGTATGTTTCCCCATTTCGAGAAGTCATTGTGTTTGATTAACACAAAGGGGAATGTAAAAATACTAGCCCACATACCTGCCGAGAATATCAGTTTGATGGGGGTAGGTGCAAGAAAATAGAGTCCCCAGATGAGAGCAAGTGCCATGGTGGCGTATACCACAAGATAAATGCTTTGTTTTGATTTTTTGTAAACTCCGATCATTCTTCCAACAGCTTATCCCATTGTGACCAAATGGCGGATTGTGAAAATTTTTGTGCTTTCTTCAAAGCATTTTGGGACAGGCGGTTTCTTTCGTCCTCGTCCTGCATCAAATCGGTGAGGCGAATCCTAAACTGCTCTTCGTCAAAGGGAGGTATAAGAATGCCGTTTACATCTTGGTCTATAATGTCGGGGATGGCTGCGAAACTGTTGAATGCCATAGGTACTGCTCCGTTTCCCATGGCCTCGGGGAGGGTGAGGGGGAAACCTTCGAAGATAGAGGTCATCAAGAAGAGGGAAGCTTTTTGATAGTAGGGAGCTACCTCTTTCTTGAATCCTTCTAGTTGCACTCTTTCCAAATGGTTGCTGCGGATGTAGGCTTCTATTTCGTTTCTCTGTTCGCCGTCACCCACCATCACCAGTTTCCATTCGTTGCAGCGAGGGCTCTGTTCTATCTTTTTCCAGATGTTCAGTAGATGGGGGATACCTTTGGAGGAAGTAAACCTACCAATAAAGAGGCAGCTTTTTTCTTTTGTGGGCACTTCGCTTAATAAGGACAATGAAATGGGATTTCCTATCACTGCCATTTTACTGGCATCGGTAAGGCTGTTCATCTTCATAAAGATGGGGATATATCCAGGCGACAACATTACATATTTGTCGCAGTATGTGTATAACTGCTGTTTGCGCTTCTTCGTTTTGAGCATTCCTAATCTGTGGAAATAAGCTGTTTTGGCGTACATATAAAAGTTATACCATGGCTTTTTCTTAAATGCCTGGTATGTAGTTAAACCGCTATTGGGAGCGCTATGCTCCACGCATATAATCTTGATGCTGTCTCTACTGGGAGTATTTAGTAATAGACATTCATTGGGGTAGTAACTGTCTTGGTAGATGATGGTGTCGATGTGGTTATCAATTATTATTTGCTTATAATAGTTTTGATTTTCTTCCGCATTTACACGGGTAGGATTAGGCAATTTGAAAAAACTTATATTTGTATGCAGTCTAGCCAGTAATTCCTTTTCAGCTTGCTGATGGCACGATAAGATGCTTACTCTATGGAGCTTTTCCGATGATAGATAATTAGCCAGCAGAGTGGTGACGTTCTCTATTCCCCCATAGCCAGGGTAGCGTGCAATATAGAATAAGATAGATTTCATGAGTTTAAAGAGTTTTCTAAAAAGGATAAGGATTGCTTTTTTAACAATGCCAATCGTTCTTTGGCTTGTGTGTAGTCCACTGTTAGATTTTCCGGCAATGCGCATTTTCCCTTTTTGAGTTGAGCTTCCAATCCAAGTACTTGCGTGATGGATTCCAGACGCGAATTACGGTCGTTCTTGTTGAGGAACGTGAAGAAGTTTTTGCGATAGATGATGGAAAAGGCCGTTCCGTGAAACGAATTGGTCACCACAAATTCAGCTTCGCGCACCAGTCCTAGGAATTCACGAGGACCTGCTGCTCTTCCCGAATGATACCGACAGTTGGCCAGGTCACGAATGGAACCAATTTTCACTATTTCGTAGTTAAATTTGCGGCTCAGGGAAGAGACAAATTCGGCTGATCCTTCGGGGTCGCCCAAAATGGTGAAAAACAAGATGTATTTTTTTTTACGGGCAGGAGCAATGGCTATCTCGTTCCACTCAGTGGCGTCGCATAGCAGCGTGGGGTCGGCTACCAATGGTACTTCCTTGTTCAGAATCTTTTTTAATATCTGTACTCCGGCTTCTTCTCTTACAGATAGATGACCGATGTGTTGCAGAAAAGGAGTATATTTCTTCTGCTGTTCGCTGGTAAGCTGTTTCACACCAAAGCTGGGTGCGTAGGCTATCTTTTGATTGTCGGCCATGGGGAAGTCTAAGAAATAGCTCATGTCGTCTTCGCAAATCACGGGATGCCACACTTGGTCGCTTCCAGTGATGAGAGATTTATAATGGTGCAAGTCCGCCGTTAGTTCGTCTTTGGTGGAATAGTGCTTTTGCGAAATCCCAATTACTTCTTCTGCAAACTTATTGAAGGTGGCCATGCGCTGTCTTTCACCAAACAATCTTAAGAAATTGTTTACTATCGACCCTGCAATGGCTTTCAGCGAGAAGGTGGACCAAAAGAATATTTTTTCTTGTCCTATCTTGCCATAGTCTATCACTTCGGCTTCATGAGCCAATTTCTGTACAGTGTAGCGTAGGGCGTAGGCTTGTAGCATAGCTCCATAATTGATGGAACGGTGGTATGTCAATATTCCTACTTTTTTCATTCTTTTTGTTTTATTTATCTTTTCCAGTGCTTTTTTTAGTTCTGTTTCCACTTTTTGGTCTATCACTTTTTTCTGCTTTATCACGTAGCGGGCACGTAGGTAGGCCAAGGGGTTACGTTTGGTGATGTGCGGTCCCGCTATGCTTTGAGCTACAAAGTGGGGCATATAGGTAAACAAAGTGTGCAGATGTGTGGTGATGGATATGCCCCTGCATTCGTGCTTGTCGCAATACAAGCGGGGGTTGCGAGGTAAGCACATCTCCCAATCGGTGGCTTCGGTATGCAGATTGGTACATTTCTCAAACAGTTGCTGTCCATGGGCGTTGTTCACTATTAAGAGGGATAATCCTTTGCTTGCTTCTTCTTGTGATTGTTTGCTACCCCAATAGTCGCCCATAGTGAGATCCGCCACCCGCTCTATGGTGGCATACCGGCATTGGTAGCAGGAGGGACGAGTTACTGTGTCCGATGTAAAGGCATGGTAGAAGAAGTTTTTATGTCGGTTTTGTAGAATCATCTTTTTCCCTTCCTTAATGGCGGTGATATAGGTGTCTTTCCCCCATCCCAAACTCTTGGAGCGGAACGATACAATTTGGTTAGCATGGTTATATTCCAAATGTTTGTCCAAGATGAGATTGGACACCACTCCATGACATATCACTTCGGCAGTATAGAGGTTTGCGTTGTCTCTCTTTTTACCCAAATACGCATAGAGGGCGGCCACTTGGCAGGGAGTGCCACTAAATAACACCATTTGTTGTGCGTCGAGGTACGTGCGTACCTGTTGGTATATCCCTGTCAGGTTGCTTTGTATGTATTTCACACCTTGTATGCGGGGGAGTTCTTCCAGCGAGGTAATAAAGATGTGCTGCACGCGGTTGTTGCCAATCGCAGCACCGCAAACTATTCCACCCTTGTTCAGTATTACAGAGGATAAGGAGGCAAATACACCGCCTGAAGTGCTCTGGCTTCGCTGGTCGGGGTTGGTGTTCCAAGCAGTATAAGGAGTGTATTGATGGATGGGATTCCTTGACAGAAATATGCCGTTGTATACTTCCCCACAATGCTTTTCGCACAGATGACATTCGGTGCATTTCTGCACGTCGACTACAGGATGCCAAAGGCCGTTTTTGTCTTCCGCTATGGTTATGGCACCTTGTTTGCAGCTATTTGCGCAACACATGCAACCGGTACAATGTTCACTGTCGGCTAATAGGGGCATTGATTGTTCTCTTTTTATGGAACTCATGAGTGATTATTTATGTTGCAATTTTTGCTTTATTCTTTTTGATAACCAGTATAGGCGTAAAACGATGACAATAATACAAATTTTGTTGTGGAGAGTAGTTAACGCTCTTTTTAGGAATTTGTAATAACCGTTAGTAGGGTTATATGTTGGCAGCCATGCAGAGTAAAGTCTCAGGTAGCTGGATATTTCTGCTTTTTGAGTCTTGAAGGAGTGAGGTGTTGAGAACAGTGCCGTGAGATAGCTAAAACTAGTCATGATGTACATCCGCTGGGTGTCGTTCTCAAAGCGGGAACTTTGGAGCAGGGTGAGCAGACGTTGTGCGCATTGTAAATTTGCGTCTGCCGCTTGCTTTATCTCTTGATAGGGGCGTTTGTGCGCCGTCAGTCCGTTGCTGTGGATAATGTAATTATAGGCTGAACGATTGATCACGGACAGCCCGTTGCAATACTCCAGATATTGCAATGCAAAGATACGGTCTTCACTGATGTTGATATTCTTATTGAAGCACAAGTGATGGCGTTTGATAATCTCCGTTCTGTACATTTTGGTACAGATATACCCAAAGATGGAATATCGATTGATATCCGAGATTCCATCAAGAAGTTTTTCTCTGGGATAGATTCCCATTTGTGGAACAATCCTTTCTGTATGGTCGGTAAATACGCGGTTAATCCCTTGAAACACCATATCAACGTCTGGCGAAGTAGCAATACCTTCCGCAAAGTTTTGTAGGTAGTGGGGGGACAAGTAGTCATCCGAGTCCGTGAAGCACAGATAAGGAGAGAGGCAGAGTTCAATGCCCTTGTTTCGGGCTGTACTCACTCCGCTGTTACTTTGTGAGTAGACTACTATTCGGTCATCATAGTTTTGATATTGATAACATATCTTCAGACTGTCGTCTATACTTCCATCGTCTATTAATATGAGTTTGAAGTTAGTATGGCTTTGCATAAGGATGCTTGTTATGCATCTGTGTAAGGATTCCTGAGCGTTATAAACAGGTACAATGATACCTATTTCAATATTTAGAGTTCTTTTAGAAAGCATATTTCAAAAGTGGGTATTTATTTGCTAAATTCCTAAGGACATGGGTCAAGCCTATGGTAAACAATAATACTAGCATGTATAAGATGAAGTTGGAAATGGGCAAAATATGTCGGTCTTGCAGGCGCACCAATATGAATATAAATGTAAATTGTGAAAAATACATGATTGTGGAAATCTGCCGGATAGTAGTAGTATCCATTCTTAACAAGTAGGTTTCATCTGTTTTGAGTGCTACAATTATCAACGATACTGCCAAAGGTATCAAGGAGAAGAAAGCGTCGGAATCTTTTCTTAAGCCTCCGGAGTATTCATTGATATATTGGTTTTCTATAATTGAAATGCAAATAGATAATATACAGAGTAGTATTCCTTTACGTAAACTGATGCTGTCCATGATTCTCTGGTAATTCTCAGCTATGGACATGCCTATAGCTACATAGATGAGACCTGCCGGGAAACAATGGTATGGTCGGAATATAACATTAGTAAAAGTGGTTATGAAGTGGGTCACTATATGCTCTGCGTCAAACAGATAATTATAGGAAGCTGCTATGCAGGGCAAGACATAGACCACAAAGCTGATAAGCAGAATAGTGATATTGGATAGATATTTCTTTAGAAAATAGATGATGAATGCACATTGCAGCAAAGCCATAAGATACCAACTCCCTGCAAAACTGGTAGAAAATAGGCTGGTGTGGATGAAGTTCAGAAACTTTTCTGTGAAAGATAGATTGTGGTTGGCAAACAGACGCAGATAAATGGTAAGAGGGGCGGTGGTTACCAACCAAAACAGATAGAGCTTGGCGATGCGTTTGGTAAATAGCTTCATTTTGTCCCAATCAGGCGTTTTCTTAAATAAGAAGAATGCGGATATAATGAAAAAGCAGGGTACACCAAAACGAGTGGCGCATACAAACCAATAATCATAAAGGGCATCATTGAACCGGAAGCAGTGCAGACCAACTATGCAGATGGCGCTCACTAATTTGAGGATGTCGAGCGATTTATAAGTTCTTTCCATGATATAGTTTTTTGCGGATTTGATTTTTGATGAAGCTGCGCTCATTCGATCCTAACCCGATGAAATAGATAGAGATAAAAACAGAAGTCACTGCGGTTGCTCCTACTATCAGAAACCTTGTCAAGGATGCATCCATTGAATGGTAGCAAAACAGAGGGAGGATAAATGATGGAATTACTACAGCTATAATTCTGATTATTACGTCTTTTATATAGTTGCGTATGGAGAAGTGTACCAGATTGCATACTAGATATATCCGGACTACTTGTGCTAACACGGCGTAAAGCAAGTGTGTGAAGAACACACTTTCGGGCGAATAACCAAGCTTAAGAGTTACGTAGGCGGTGGGTACAATAAAAAGCAACGTACCTCCTACCAATATTTGATACATACGAACTTTTCCGGTAGCTTGCGAGGCTACTACAAAAGCATCGGCCATTACGTTAATCATACTGATACATAGCATGATTCTCACAAAATTGCTCGTGTGGGCTGGTACTTCTTTCAGCCACCACTGTAGCACTTGGTCGGTCTCAATCAGCAGTGGCAACGATAAGAAGTAGAGTAGGAGGAAGGAGTATTTGGAACTGGCAAAGATTAATTTACACATTTGTTCCATTTCATGGTTGGCATACGACTTAGTAATCTGCGGATTCAGAGCTAACTGAAAGTTGGAGCTAAAGCCGGTAATGGCATTCTGTACTTGCACGGCAATGCCACGGGCTGCGTTGACAATGGGGCCGAAAAACATATTCAAGATGATATTCACGCCTTGGGTGATACCTATGCTGGCTATGATGCCAAACATATTCCATCCAGCAAAACCCAGCATCTCTTTCATAAGAACGGAATCCCATACAAATTTGTATTGGGTCTCTATGAAATGACGTTTGCAATAGGTTCCGTAGATGGCTCTGATGATGACTTGAATGCAGAACATTAGGATGGCGTATATTTTCAACTTGTCATAGTCTATGCAATTTAGTAGATAGACAATCAAAAGTTTTGCAGTGACCTCGAAAATGGAAATATAGGCAAAGGCTCCCATCTTTTCGTGGGCAATGATGTCGGCATTGTAAGGCACGCTCATCATCAATACTACGCAAGTGAAGATGGATAGTTGATATACCCACATTGCAGCATCCATCCGCTCGGATGGGATACTCATTTGGGTAGTTAAAAGCCATAAGCCCAGTGTTTCGGCCAAAATCACAATGATAATGGCAATAATGGCATGTATGGTAATGCAGAGGCTGAATGTCTTTTTCAGCTTTTCAATGTTGCCTGTCCCGATTTCAAAAGTAAGGTATCGTTGGGTGGCGGTGGACATAGAACCATTGAGGAACGAAAAGAGTCCCACGATGCCACCTACCACGTTGTAGATACCGAAATCTTCTACCCCTAATTTGCTCAGAATGACACGTGAGGTATATAGGCTCACCGCCATCATGAAGAGCATGCGGAAATAGAGCAAAATGGTGTTTTGGGCTATGTGCTTATTGTTTGCTGTATTGTTTGTCATGTTTCTAGTAAACATTTAAATTTGACGTTCCTTCCAAGGAAAGTTACCATTTAATGACTTCTCTTGTAAAAAACGCTAAAAACAAGGCTGAGCTATAAAGATATTAGAGTCTATTTTGATGATCATCGGAAATAGATTTTCATAATTATGACGGTCTATTACTATTTTACGGAAGAATTTACACAGATATTTCAGCTAAATGAACAGTTGATTCCAGAAGGTAGACAGATAGCGGAGTCCTTATTTTGTCATCTCTTTCAGTTCTTTCTCTTTACTTTGATATTGATTTTCTTTCAGATATTTTAGCCAGTTTCTTAGTACAATTATTTTTTGCTGCTCTCTATTTGTATCCTGTTGTATAGTAGTGGTACTCCCCGAGCACATTTCGTTTTTTTACTCTATCTTCCAATCCCCCAGCGTCTTTTTTTCGTTGTCAAAGCAGACTGCCACCTTCACCACCGGCAGTCCGCACAGCGCGAAGCGTTCGGGATAGTTCTTCAGGTCTATCTGCTGCATGGCGTCATCTGCACTTTTGTCCAGTTTCAACTCAATGATGTACAGGGTAGTACGTGTTCGGAGAACAATGTCCACCCGTCCGCGGGGCGTACGCACTTCTACATCCGCATAGTAGCCCAACAGCGAGAAGATGATGTAGAACACTTGTTGGTAGTGCTCTTCAGAATGGGCGTTGTCGCAATAGGGCACGGTGGAAAGAAACTCCTGCAGCAGGCGCAGCATGCCATCCATATCGTCACGGCTCAGGGCGCGGGCCAGGTTTACTACCGTGGTTGTTGTGGTCAGTGTGTCGTTGGTGATATACGATGGTATCAGGTTACGCATCAGTCCTATGCGCACTTCTTTGTTGGGGATATCAAGCGTATAAATACCAAATTCACTGTCGTAATTATTTATTGTGATATAGCCGCTTTGATAAAGCAATGGCGTGATGCTGGTCATGCGTTCTGTGGGTGCGTCGAACTCTGCGGATACAGCTTCTACACCGCCTATCTTAGAGGGAGGGACGCCGAACTTATTCAACATTTCTATCAGGTAGGTGGGCGTGCCGCTGCCGAACCAATAAGAGTCTATTTTGCCTTTAGCCATGGCATTGAGTAGGCTGAAGGGATTGTATATATCGGGAGATGGCCAAGTAAAATGATAGCCGTCATAATTTTCTTTCAGTTCTGTCAAAGCCCGATCGCGGGTTACTTTCATTTTCTTTGCCATCAGGTCTATATCATCACCCATCTGTGTCAGTATTTCTTCTTGGGTGATGCCGCAGATCCCTGCATACGCTTCGTCCATACTGATATTCTCAATATTGTTCAGCTCACTGAAGATGCTGAGTTGCGAGAATTTGGTGATACCCGTCAGGAATACATAGCGCAGGTAGGGGTCGCAGGCTTTCAAGGGGCTGTAAAAGTTACGCATTATGTTGCGTAGCACAGGCAGATTCCTCTCTTCGTGCATCACGTCAAGCAGCGGCGCATCGTATTCGTCAATCAGGACTACCACCCCTTTGCCGGTCTGTTGGCAAGCACACTTTATGAGGGCTGTCAGACGCAGGTTTACATCTACTTGATTATCAGTTATCTCATATTGGTCCTCATAGTCTTTCAATTGGCTGGCAAGGTAACGGTTCAGCTGTTCACCGTTCATATGCTTGCCCAGGCTCATGTCAAAATGCAGTACGGGATATTCGGTCCATTCTTTTTCCAAGCTTTCAATGGCAAGGCCTTCAAACAATTCTTTGCGACCTTTGAAATAAGCGTGCAGCGTAGAAACAAGTAAGGATTTTCCAAAACGGCGGGGACGACTCAAAAACATATATTTGGAGTCGGAGTGTGTCATCCGGTAAACGTATCCCGTCTTGTCGATGTACACGTAATTTTTTTCTCTTATTTCGGAAAAGGTCTGTATCCCTATCGGATAAAGTCGTCGTTGTAATTCCATATTATCTACTTTTTGCACGGTTCGTACAGCTTTCTTTCTACAAAGAAACAAATTCCTTCCCGTTTTTCCTAATCCCTTCTTCCGTTTTTTTTCTTCGAAATGACACTTGTGTCACCCCTAAAACATAAATACATGTTACGCGCGCGAGACAAATTATCAATATACACAAACCTGCATGGCTTGTGGATGATAAATATTGGCCTATATGAAGTATTGAAAAAAGGGTGCCACAAGTGTCACAAGTTTTTGGAGAGGATTATGACTTCAGGACTCCTACGCGGATTCTGTAAGTATCTAAATCACTATCCTGGCAAGCTCTTACCTGTTGCTCGAGCTCCTCTTTTTCCTTGTCCGTCTTCATCAAAGACCGCCAGAAATTCATTACGGCATGCAGCTGGTTGCCGTTGCAACTCAGCCCTTTTTTAAAAGATTGTAGGTCTTGGTACTTATCATCGCTTCTCGGGCGATGGTTTCGTTACTCAGGTGCTTGCCGTTTACAAGCTGTTCCCGTTGGAGTTTCCTCAGAAACGCTCCGAATGCCGGTGCGGCCGGCTCTTTTTTCGTCATTTTACGCTGTATTAATGGTTAAAAATAAATAAAAACAATCGGAATCATTTCCATATAGTGGAAACGATCCGGCTTGTGTATCTTGATGCTTTTATGTTCCTTCGTACCGCAAATTTGAAAAACCAACTAATTTTTAGAAGAAATGGAAAACCGCAGTATCAGCCTTTTTAAGGGCTATTCGGACACAGAACCTATAGAAACTTCTCTCGAAGAAGTCGTCAATATCATCAAGTGCGATGCAGCTTTGCGAGACCGCACCGAAAAGCATCGCTACTACCTGGAGCAAGATCTGAAGCGGGATGCCGAACGCGAGAAGTCCGGTTGTCCCTGCTTCGCAGTGGCCGTGCATTTCGAGGGTGGCAAGACGCGTGAGCATGTCCGTGCCTGGACGGGCTATACGCTGGTGGATCTGGACCATATCCCTCCGGAACGGCTGGTCACCATTTGGACGCTGATCTGTGCTGACGAGCATACGCTCCTGGCATATATCACCATCAGCAGCCACGGCATCCGCGTCATCTGCCGCATTGAGGGCTTGAACGGGCTGGAAGGTGAGAAGGCTTTCCGCCGTTATGCCAAGTGCTTTAATCTGGTCAATGACTATTATTCCCATTTGGTGGACTTCAAGAGCGACGGGCAGTGCAAGAATGCTACCCGTATCAGTGGGATGGCTGCCGATCCTAACGTCTACTACAACCCCGATGCCACGCCCTTTGTGCTGCAAGGAATGAAAAGCGGTTCTCAGCCGCAAGGCACTGATGTCGAAAATACCGTGCCGGCCAAACGCAACAAGCGGCTGGAGAAGGCCGTGAAGGCAGCGGAACGATTCTTGGAGGAGGAGGGAGTAGCTTACTGCGAACATCACCATAACGAGTACGTGATGCGCATGGGCTATCTGCTCAACCAATATGGCGTGGCGCAAAAGACGGCTGCCGGATGGGCGGTGGAACGCTTCACCGACTACGACGGGGATGTGGCGGGCGTCATAGGCTCCTGCTACGAGAATGCCGATGAGCACGGCACCCGTTCTTTCAGCCGCAAGGGTGGGCAAGGAGGTGATGACAAGTTTGCCACCGTGATGGATATTGAGCAGTTCTTCACACAGCAGGCAAAGTTCCGCAAAAATGTGGTGAGTGGCAAGTTCGAAATCCTGATGCCCGAATTCGGGGAGGACTATATGGAACTGACCGACCGTTATATCAATACGCTGTGGGCTCGTATGAGCAAGGCGTTCGGTATGTTGGTCCGTGCTACGGACATGCGTGCTGTGCTCGATTCGGAGTACACTCCGCTCTTCAATCCCTTTGAAGAATACCTGAAGAACCTGCCCGTATGGGATGGAACTACGGACGCTATTGCACAGCTGGCTTCCGGGGTGCACGTGAAGGATGATCAGGATCTCTTCGGGCTTTATTTCAAGAAGTGGCTGGTGGCTGTGATAGCTTCGCTGGTCGACCCTACGGTGGTGAATCATGAGATTCTGGTATTTGTCGGTAAGCAGGGCATCTACAAGACCACCTGGATGCAGCGCTTGTTGCCTCCCGAGCTGCAACGCTATTTCTATGTAAAGAGCAACAGTCAGCACATTAAGAAGGACGATCTCTTTACCCTCACCGAGTTTGCACTGGTGTGTCTCGAAGAGTTGGAGGAAATGACTCCCGCCCAGGTGGGCCAGTTGAAGGCTATCACCAGCATGAATATGGTGAACGAGCGTGCGTTTTACGGGCACTTCAAGGAGAGCCGTCCGCACGTTGCCAGCTTCTGCGGCACGACCAACAATAGCACTTTCCTCAATGACCTCAGTGGCAACCGCCGTTGGCTCCCCTTCGAGGTGGAGGCCATCGACAGTCCTTTCGACTTTCCCATAGACTACACCGGAGTATATGCGCAAGGCTATGCCCTCTGGAAGAGTGGCTTTCATTACTGGTTTGATCCGAAGGAGATTGAGGTTGTGAATCTTCATAATCGTTTCTTTGAAGTGCCGTGCCTGGAGCGCGAACTGGTGCAGGTGTATTATCGCCGTCCCCTGCCGGGCGAGGAATGTATATTCTTGACGAACGCTCAGATCTTGAGTCATATCAATGCAGGTATCCGTCAGACTCTGAGTCCTACGCGCCTCGGCCTGGTGATGAAGCAGGAGGGGTATGAGGCTGTTCGTTCCGGTGGGCACCGCGGCTATAGGGTGATTGAACTGAAAGGAGATGAAATCTACCGTAACCAGTGTGCCATGGCCCGATATACTGCGCAGCCTTAACTGTTGCCTTGCGATCCTATAAGCGTTAGCTTGCGCTTATAGGAGTGTTGCTTCACGGTCTGCCCAGATATCTGAATATCAGTTCTACCTGCATGGATGTGAAGATTTTCTGTGTGCCTCGATATCCGGTCTGCAACAAGGCTTCATTGAGCTGCAGGTTCAGTTTCAGCCATTTGGACAGGCGGTTGAGGGCAGAGGCGGACGAGATGTTCGGTGCGTATGCTTCTGCCAGTTCGCGTTTATAATATGGCCGGACGGGCCACGCTTCAATCTCAGTTTCTCCGTTTTCGCTGATGGCTTTCATAAGTGTCTTTTTAGTTGGTTATTATACTGTAAATGTACGGAATTTTTTCCGCATAACCATCTCCGGAAACGGATATATCTTATCTAATCTCACATAATCTCATACCATTTTATCTCATCCCACCGCATTGCATTTTCCGCTTCTGCCGGCATATTATCTTTGTTTCGTTATTAATAACAGATCACTTAGTATTAATCATTAAACACTATTAAGATGCCATTAAATTACAGCGTTGCAATGATGGGCAATCCCATCAATCAGGATGAACCTAAAAAGGCGTATGCCAAGTCGCAAATCTCCGAGGAATTGACCCTGAAGGAACTTTCGCGCCTGGTAGCCTCGCAGACTACCGTAAGCCGTGCCGATGTGAGCGCGGTACTCATTTCTACTGTAGACAACTTGTTCGACGGCCTGCGTGCCGGGAAGCAGGTGGACTTTGGCGAGCTGGGCAAGTTCCGTCTCCAGATAACCAGCAATGGTGCGGAGTCGGCGGAAAAGTTCACTGCCAATAACATTACGGGAGTAAATATTCAGTTTGTGCCCGGAGAGGACTTGAAGAACCTCTTTGCGGGTATGGAATTTACTCCGGTGCCTACCCGTGCCGCCATGCGTGCTGTGCTCAGGGCGCAGAAGTTGGGGCAGACCACTGTCGATATTTCCAAAGGCTCCACTTCGGGAGGTGGCAACAACCCCGGTGGCAATCCGGACAGCGGCAATCCGGACGGCGGCGGATCGGATGGAGACCAGAGCGAAAATCCACTCGGATGATCAGCTTCCGTGAAATCCGTGTAATCCGTGCCTAAAATTATCCGCAGAATTCCCATTTATAAATCAATTGTCAAATTTTTAATTTCAGAATTATGAAAGAAAAATCGTCTTCCAAGTGGGGAATTATCCTCAAAGTGATTGTTACCGTGGCCACTGCATTGGCCGGAGTGTTCGGCCTGAGTTCCTGCATCAATCGTTAGCCGGATGAAGTCAGGCAGTTTCTATCAGAACTATCGGGAGGTGAACCTCCTGGTAGTTCATTGCAGTGCTACGCGTTGCGACCGTCAATTTTCCGTGGCAGCGCTTCGTCGCAGCCATCTGGCACGGGGCTTTGCCGATATCGGTTATCATTTCTACATCACCCGTGACGGAGAGGTGCACATTTGCCGTCCCGCCCATCAGATTGGTGCCCATGCCACCGGCTGGAATGACAAAAGCCTCGGCATCTGTTATGAAGGCGGACTCGACGAAAAGGGGCGTCCGGCCGATACGCGCACTTATGCGCAGAGGTGCGCCTTGCTCGACTTGCTCCGGCAGTTGAAGAAGGATTATCCCGATGCCCGTATCCTGGGGCATTGCCAGCTCAGTGCGTCCGTTCATAAGGCTTGTCCTTGCTTTGATGCAAAGGGGGAGTATGGGGAGTTATGAGTTATAAGTTATGAGTTATTGGTTATAACTTTTCTACGAAGCCTACGGGCATATCTACATGTGCGCAGCCCAGCATATCCAGCCGGACTGCCACTTTACTTTTCCCGCCTATTGTCACCAGCTCACCTTCCAGGCCTGCGAGCGGCCCTTTTATTACTTTCACCGCATCGCCCGGCGCCAAGGGGGTGCTGCATATCTCCACTGCTTCGGGGCTGTAGTCCAGCATGAACCGGAAGCGATTCATTTGCTCCTCCGGGATGATGGCGGGATGACTTTCGCCACGTAGTACCATGTAGCGGCTTACGGCTTGCAGTGTCAGTGGCAATGAGCGTTCTCCCGGAGCGACATGTACGAATATCATCATTGGAATCACCAGCCGGTCTATCTTTTTGCGCCGGTCGCTCCATTGTCGGATTTCGGTTTGCACGGGCAAGTAACATTCCACGCCCATAGCAGTCAGCCGTTCGGCCGTCTTCTTTTCGAGGCAGGATTGCACATAGGCCACCAGCCATTGGCGGTGGGAAATGGCAGGGGTTGTATCAGTATGGTTCATTCTAATCTTTTCAGGTTAAAAAAAGTGTGTCCCGGCCACAGCGCTCTGCACGCCGGAACACACAGCAAACAAACGATATAAGCCCGGGGTACAAAGCATAGCAATGTACTTAAGGGGGAACCCGAACTTATGGGGAACTATTAAACGAAGTAATTTTTGTATCATGGATAGCTGAGGTCCGGGCGCGCTACGCGGTCGCCTGTCACATTTTGTGAGGACGAAAGAAACGAATTTAAAATTAAAAGTTAAAATTTAAAAATTTAAAGTTATGACTCGGCAACTATCAACTATCAATTGTCAATTGTCAATTACCCCGTAACCGTATTTCTTGCCATAGCCATAGTACTTCCCATAAGTACCATAACCATAGTAATAGCCGTATTTCTTTTTCTTCATATCGAGGCCGTTGATGGCTGTACATAAGCCGGGCAGGCGATGGTGCTCTTGCAGCTCATTGATGAGCTTGTAATCGGTCTTATGCGTATAGTCGGCGCGGCAGACGTAGATGCTGACATCGGCTGTGCGGGCGATGATCTGCGTGTCGGTCACCATGCCGATGGGGGCCGTATCCATGATGATATAGTCGTATTCCCGGCGCAGAATGCCGATGGCATCATCCAATGCCTGGCGGGCCAGCAACTCTGTGGGGTTGGGCGGAATGGCGCCTCCCGGCAGCAGACTAAGGTTGGGCATGGTGCCGGACGGCTGTATCAGCGCATGCAAATCGGTGCTTTGAGGGGCAGAAAGGAATTGGGTGATTCCTTTTTGTTTTTGAGGAATGCTGAATGTCTTGTTCAATCCCGGTTTGCGGATGTCCAGTCCGATGAGGAGTACTTTCTTGCCCAGTAATGCAAGGCTTACGGCCAGGTTGGAGGCAAGGAACGTTTTTCCTTCACCGCTTATGGTGGAAGTGACAAGAATCACTTTCTTATCCGGATCGCCCATGATAAAGAGCAGATTGGTGCGAAGATTGCGGAAGGTTTCCGCCATGATGTCGTTATCGTTTTCGCGGACTACGATGCTGGAGAAAGACTCGTTGGGCGACTCTGCAAGAGGTATATCGCCGATGATGGGCACGGTGGTGAGTTTCTCCACATCGAGGTGCCCTTCAATCCGGAAACGGAGGAAGTTGCGTACGTAGATGATGGCAACGGGGATGCCGATTCCGAAGGCAAAGGCTATCATATAAATCATCCGGGTATCGGGGGAGATGGGAGCGCCGCTACCCATCGGCTCTTCAATGATCCGGCCATTGTTGGCGGTGGCTGCCAGGGTGATGGCGTTCTCTTCGCGTTTCTGCAGCAACATGATGTAGAGGGTGGCCTTGATTTCCTGTTGGCGCGAGATGGTCATGAACTCTTTCTCTTGCTTGGGGGCGTTGCTGATGCGGCTTTCGTACTTCCGCGCCTGCCGGCTGATGTCGTTACGGGTTATTTGCAATCCTTTCAGTACGCTGTTTACGGTGGTTTTTACGTTGTGGCGCATGGCTTCGATGCCCGTGTTCAGATTGATGACGGCGGGGTTGCTTTCCGAGGAAGTGCGCAGCAGCCGTTTGCGCTCCATGATGAGATTGTTGTATTGCTCGATGACGGACGTCAGGTTTACATCGCTCAGGCCTACGTTGGCGGGAATTACCTCGTTGTTGTTTGCAGGGTTGTTGATGTAATCGCGCAGGTAGTTTACCAGGCTGATTTGAGTGGCATTCTCGGTGTATTGCTGCTCATATTTGGAACTTTCCTGCAGGGCAAGTTGTGCGTCACTGCTCAGGTCGGTCAGTCCGGAACGCTGTTTGAAGTCTGCCAGTTCGCTTTCTGTAGTGCCCAGCTCGTTGTTGATGATGCCGATACGCTCTTCGATGAAGTCGGCGCTCTTCTGTGCCACTTCGTTCTTTTCGGTATTGGTATCTTGGTTGTAGAGTGCTATCAATGTATTGGTGAAGTCGATAGCGCGTTGTCTGTGCGTGTTCTTCAGGCTGATGGTGGCAATGGTGCTGGTTTTTGAAATGGGTTCTATGCTCAGTGCGGCTCTATACCCCCCGGCGGTGGCAGTGGGGGTGCTGATGCTGGCTTCCAAAGTGAAAGTATTTGGAGGGATGGGCACCGATTCGTTGCGGGAAATGGTGATGACGCCTGCAGGGGTGGGCAGGACGGCAGGTAGTTTCCCGAAACTTTGGACGACTTCCTGTTCTTTACCGTTCTCCAGGTAGGTGGCTTGTACCAACAATAGTCCGCCGGGCTGGTATGTCAGTTCAAGACGAACGTTACCGGTGAGCTTGTCGGCTTCTTCGGCGGTCATGAATACATCGAGCGGTGCATTTTTGTAAAGTGGCAGGGCGTAGCCGAAAGCTCGTTTCTCGGCAATGTTGATGAAGAGATTCAGGCGGGACACCACTTTTTTGATCAATGTGCGCGATTGCATGATCTGTATTTCGTTGTCGAAGTTGCTCGTCATGGAGAGCATGCCGAAGTCTTGCATAGTGGCCAGCGCATTGTTGGAGTTCTTCTTGTCGTCTTCTTTGATGAGGACGGAAGAGGATACTACGTAGACGGGCACTTGGTAGCGCAGATAAATAAAAGCCAGGGCCAGAGATAGCAGGACGCATGCTACAATGTAGGGCCAATGAATGATGTATTTGAAAAAGAAAGCTTGAAAATCAAATTTCTCGTCTTTTTCTTCGAACTGGTCGTCGTAGAGGTCTTCTTTCATTCTTTTTTGATGCTTCGTTTTAATTCTTAATTTTCATTCTGTTATTTCCCGATTCTCTTCTATTTTGCAATGGTGATGAGGAGACTGGCCAATGAAACGAGTGTGCCTATCACAGAAAACCAGATGGTGGTACTGTTACTGATACTTGCATTCTTGGCTTTGGTCTTGTTGGGCGTGATGTAGAGAATATCGTTTTGCTGCAGATGATAATAGGGTGAATGAAGGATGTTGGCTTCGTTCAGGTTCAGTGTTACGATATGGCGTTGGCCGTTGTTGTCTTCGCGGATCAGTTTGACATTGCTGCGTATGCCGTAGACGGTCATGTCGCCTGCCATGGCCAGCGCTTCGAAAATATTCACTTTTTCGTTGTTGATGGTGAAGGTGCCGGGGCTGTTTACTTCGCCGATGACCGAGATTTTGTAGTTGGACATGCGTACCGTTACGATAGGAGTCTCTTTGAGGTAGGGCTTCAGTTTCTCGCGGATGAGGTTTTCGGCTTCGCTTTTGGTCAGTCCGCCAATCTTCAGTTTACCTATTACGGGGAAATCTATTTCACCGGTATTGCTCACCAGGTATTGCTGCAGGGCGGGTTGCGAACTGATGCTATTGCCTTGCGTCACATTGATGGGGGTCTGCACAGTCAGGTTGAACGGTGCAGCCGCCATGGGGTCGGTGGTGTTTATGGTGATGCTCAGCAGGTCTTTAGGCTGGATATGTGCGTCGTAGAGTGTATCTTGCTGGTTCACTTCATTGATGACTATCTCCTGATAGCTCTTATCGGTGAGCGATTGGTAGCTTTGCAGATAAGGTACCCGCTTATAGGATTGGCAACCGGTTAGCGTCAATGCTGCCATGAGGATGATAATGCTTCTCTTTTTCATGAATCGTTGATTTTTTCTTTTGTTATTTTCAGTATGCTTCTTCTTCGCCTTGGATGGCATTCTTGATGGTTTTGTATATAATGTATATATCCAGCAGGAAAGTCCAGTGTTCCAAGTACCACACGTCCCGCAGTACACGTCCCTCCATCTGCCAGAGTTCTTTGGTTTCACCCCGGTAGCCGGTGACTTGTGCCCAGCCGGTGATGCCGGGCTTCACAAGGTGTCTGACCATGTACTGGTTGATGAGGTGGGAGTATTCTTCGGTATGTTTCAACATGTGTGGGCGTGGACCTACTACGGACATTTGCCCCAGGAATACGTTGATGAATTGGGGCAGTTCGTCGATGCTGGTCCGGCGGATAAATTCTCCGATACGGGTTTTGCGTGGGTCGTTGGCGGTGGCTTGCAGTTTGTCGCACTCGCTGTTGACACACATCGAACGAAATTTATAGCACCAGAATTCTTTCCCGTTCTCTCCGCTTCGTTTCTGCTTGAAGAGGATGGGACCGGGGGACGATGCTTTGATGGCTATGCCTATTATGACGTATACCAAAGGAAATAGGCTACAGAGGAAGAGGCTGGAGAAAAGAAGGTCGAACGTTCTTTTCAGCAGGCGGTTCTCTATTTGCGACAAGGGCTCTTCGCGGATGGTAAGCACGGGAACGTTGCCGAACATCTCGAAGTGCATGCGGCGTTGCAGATAGTTGCGGACGTTGGGTACGCTGAAGAAGCGTATCAGATGGTTTTCGCAATAATTGATGATAGGGATTATTTCGTTGCTGCGCGTGGAGGAAAGACAACAGTAGACTTGCTCCACAGAGTGATTCTGCAGAAAGGTGATGACTTCCCGGGGTTGTCCGAGGTAGGGGGCAGAGGCGGGGCACTCTTCGGAAGGAGCGTCATCGAAATAGCCCATAATGCGGAAGCCGTTGGCAGGATCTCCTATCATCTCCTGATGCAGTTCCCTCATATTCTTGTTGCTGCCTACAAAAACGGCCGAACGGGAGTTACCTCCACGTTTACGGTATTTCTTGAGGATGTATCTGAAGGTCAGCCGGTAGATCGTGAGGCAGACGAGGAATATACCGTAGAAGTAGATGAAGAAGCGGGTAGACGATAGCTTGATATTGAGAAGGCCGATCAGGCTGATGAACAGTACTGCATGGCAGATAGTGCTGCGCAGGGCATGGGCTACGATGTATTCAGGACGAACAAAGCGTTTGTGGAGGATGATGCCGTCGGAATAATTGCATAGTAGATAAACAAGGTTTAGCAAGACCAATAGCTGGGGCAATGAATGTACGAATTCACTGCCCAGCATTGGGTAGTCAAAAGCATGATATAGTGAGATGAAAGTGAGATTCAATAAACACAGGTCACCGGAGATGATGACTGATTTAATAATTTTATTGAAGCGCAATATTTGTTTCATGATCTGCACTAGTTTCAATAGGCTTCTCCCTTTATATACCTTATTATAAGGCAAGAAAAGAGAAAGGCGTGTTCCCTTTGTTTTGTTTTGCTATTCTCTTACTTACTAGGTAAGAGTAATTAGATATTGTATAAAGTATATTCTTTAAAAGCCTATAAAAGAAATCCTTACACATGCATGAATGGGTATGCGATAAAAAATACAAAGAGATATTACCCCCTGTAATAAAAACTATATTTATAGCTTCTTTTTCTGTTTACATTGTAAATAATTGAAAATACAAAATAGCAACTCTGTATGCGTTTAATATACATGTGGAGGGGATTGTTGATTGAAATAATAATCTTTTTTTTATGGTTATTATAATCTTTTTTATACCTTTGCAGGCGTGAAAAAGATTTCTCTTACCTAGTAAGTAAGAGAATAAAAAAGAAAAAATGTTTTCTGTGTGTATGTTATAAAAGTTTTACAATTGCTTATCTTTTATTTCCTTTCTTTTTATTGGGGTGAATAGTTGCAATTACTTTTCGATTTGCTTTACTCATTGCATTATTATCAAAAGAAGCTAGGTAAACATGAGTTACTTTCTCCGAAGTGTGTCCCAAACTCTCGCTGATGACCGAAATAGCTACTCCTTCATCTTTGGCTGTAGTGGCCCAGCTATGGCGCGCAACGTAGGATGTCAGTGGGGTACTTAACCGCATCATCTTCGAGAGGCGATGCAAGTGCTGGTTGTAAAGTCGCAGGGCACTTCTGTACTGTTTATATCCATCTTCTCCGGTCAACGACAGTATAGGTAGTAGATAAGGTGAAGAGGCATCCTTGTTTTTATATTTCTGTAGGATTTGTGCAGCATACGACTCAATATGTACAGACAATTGCTGGTGAGTCTTATGGCGATAATAATAAATAGTGTTGTGTCTTACGTCTGTTTTGCGGAGATAAGCAAGATCCACAAAAGGAATGCCGCGCAAATAGAAACTTAACAGAAATATATCGCGGCTAAAACTTAACGTTGGTTTCTTGTCCAGGTTAAGGTTCAGCAACCGACGAAATAGTGCGGGAGCTATGGCGCGCTTAGTGGTCGGTTCGTAACCAGTGAATACGAAATTGAACAGTTCGTCTACGTTGCTTGTGAAAGGAATACCTTCGTTCTCGGCCTGGTGGCAGATGGAACGCAACATACGCATATAGGTTGATAGGGTATTGTGAGATCTGCCTTCGCTTAATAACTGATCCTCGTATTGCTTGATGAGGCCGGGGGTGAGGGAACTGAAGGTGATGGAAGAATCACCTGCAAAACGGAGAAAGCTATTTATTGTACTAGTATATATGCCGGCTGTACTGTAACGCCCAGCTTGTTTTGTCTCTTCTATTAAAGAGCGAGAGTATGTATCTATTGTATGCATAGTTTGATTCTTTTGTATTTGGGATGAAATAATAATATCTCTATGCAAATTCAGTTGTGTATTCTCTATGTAAACGAGGAGGGTTACAGTATGCCCGAACGTACTCTGCTCAATGTTTCGGGGGTCATCAGCAGATAGGAAGCGATGTGCGACAACGGAGCTCGTTTGATGACCTCCGGCTGATTTTCCATGAGCTGGTTGTAACGTTCGCGCGCCGTTTCAAACCGCCAGGAATCAGCCTTTACTTGTGAAACAATCAGAGAATATTCGAGTATTTTGCGATAGAACATGTTAATTTCCCATGAAATTTCTGTAAGCGTCATCAGTTTGTTATAGGGTAACAGGTATACGATGCTTGGCTCCAGTGCTTCGATCATGAGATGGGTAGGTTCTTGTTTCAGGGTGCTTTCGATACAGATGACAATACATCCTTCGTAAGAGAAATGTTCGGTGACATCTTTCCCGTTCTTATAGTAGAACTGGCGCAGCATGCCCTTGCCTACAAATACGATATTATGGCTGATTTGCCCTTCATTGAGAAGTAACTCGCCTTTTTCTACTTCTTTACGAATAAGAATTCCCTCTATCAATTTCCTGCCTTCAGGTGCCATGCCTGGATAGCGGGAATTAACAGCGGCATTTACGGTCTCTTTCAGTAGTGCATCCATAAAGTCTAATTTGTTTGTTATGGCGGCAAAGATAAGTAATAAAACTGATTTATATCAATTTTTTATGAAGCTTTTATTTACCCACTTCATGCCGTACCAGCGGCGGACAAAGATGATGCCGCGGATATTCTCGTCCAGCAGAAAGGCTACCCACATGCCACAGATGCCCCAGCCGAGGGGAATGCCGAAAAGATAACCCAAGCCGACGGCAACACTCCACATCACTACCAGGCCTACATAGAAGGGGTAGTTGACATCGCCTGCCGCACGAAGTGCATTGGTGGCGAAAATGTTGATGGGGCGGCCTATCTCAAGAATGATGTCTATAATCAGGATAGTAGTACCCATGCGGATAATCTCCGGGTTGGACGTGAGCCAGCCGAAGATGGTATGTCCGAAGAGGGCGAGAATGCAAGAAAGTATTACGGTGATCAGGACGGATTTCTTCATGACGTATTTTCCCATCAGGAAAGCGGCGTGCGGCTTCTTTTCACCTATGAGATGTCCGATGCAGATAGCGCCGCCTTGTGCCATGGAGATGCTGAAAAGATAGGCGAACATGATGATGTTGACGCAATAGGTGCGGGTGGCCAATGCCTCTACACCCAGCATGTTGATAAAGAATGTGATGACTACCTGCGAAGAACTGTATGACAACTGTTCACCGGCCGAGGGGAGTCCTACTTTCATCAGGTTCCTCAGCTCTATCCAGGGGAATGGGCGGAAGTATGCCAGCGGGAAACGGGAGATGTGCTTGCGGAACAGGATGATGAACAGCAAAACCATGGAAATACCCCGGCTGAAAGCTGTGGAAATGGCAGCACCTTCTACACCCAGTTCCGGAAAACCGAAGCGTCCGAAGATAAGAGAGTAATTGCCTATGATATTAAGGATATTGACTACAACGGTGACGAGCATCGGATAGATGGCTTTGTTGGCACTGCGCAGGGAAGCGGAGAGGGTGAGAGACATTGCCTGGAAAAAAGCGAAAGCGCCTACGATACGCATATAGTCCATACCGTCCTGCATCAGTTCGGGAGTGAGCCCCATCAAGTGGAGGATGGGACCGGCGCAAGAAAACAGGAATAGGCTGACGGTGACACCAATCACCAGATTGACCAGGATGGATACACCGACTACCTGGACAACTTTCTTCTGCATCCTGGCTCCGAGGTATTGCGAACAAAGCACAGAGGTACCAAGGTTGATGACTTCGAAAACAAGGAAAGTAAGCATGATGATCTGGTTGACCACTCCTACGGCAGCAACACTGTTGTCGGAGTGGCGGCTCAGCATGATGGTGTCTACGGCACCGAGCATCATGATGAGAAGCGTCTCTATAAAAATAGGCGCAGCCAGCTTGGCAAGCCGCTTTTTCAAGCTTTCTTGTTGTATCATCGTTCGTATATATGCGCTATGTTTCACAAAAAAATCGCGCAAAGATAAGGAAAGATTGGAAACAGCGAATTGATATGTATCAAAAATGATTTTAACATTTAACTCTTACCGTTTGAATGTTAACATGTTAACTCCATTGTTGCAAAAACGTTGAAAAAAATATGTAGGAAAGATTTGCACAGTCCAAAAGTTTGCCCTACATTTGCACCGCATTTGAAAAGAATGCTGGTTACAAAAAGGAAGTTTGGGTGAGTGGCTGAAACCACCAGTTTGCTAAACTGACGTACGGGTAACCGTACCGGGGGTTCGAATCCCCCAGCTTCCGCACATAATCGGTGGATTCGTCTAACGGTTAGGACACATGCCTCTCACGCATGCAATACGAGTTCGATTCTCGTATCCACTACGGTTATCGGATGTAACGCACTCTTAGCTCAGTTGGTAGAGCAACTGACTCTTAATCAGTGGGTCCAGGGTTCGAATCCCTGAGGGTGTACAGGAATAAAATGTTTTAGTGAATAAAGGCTCTGAAAGTCAATGGCTTTCAGGGCTTTTTTTATGAGTATTACTTATCATTTTCGTTAAATATTTGCGTACGGGTTCATCGTATACCTTTAAGCAGAGATAAGCTAATAATATACTTCCGATAACCAGGGCGGCAGCTCCCGGCAAAGATTGCACAAATGTCAGGTTCTCGTTCTTCACCCAGGCGTAGTACAGATATATAAAGGGGTAGTGTACCATGTAAAGAGGGTAGGAGATGTCTCCCAGGAATTTGCATACCCGGGTGGTATATTTATCAGTCGTTTTCCCGGAGGCTCCGAGGTAAACGATGATAGGGAAAAGAATGGCAAAGCAAACGGTATCATATAATCCGTTCATCCATAGACTTTCGCTTCCACCGAGGCGGGGCACTGCCAGCAAGATGATAATGGATAGACTGCACAGCCCGAAAGCGCCTTTTATATGAACGGGCTTGAATATACGCGATAAAAACAATCCTGCCGAAAAAGCAAACAGCAAGCGCAGGGAACCACCCAGCATGTTATCTCCCGTCATTGAAAAACCTACGCATACGTCACCGTAAGGACCGAATATGGAAAATGTTGCCAATCCGATTCCGGCAAGTAACGTCAATACGCCAAGGGCCTTGGTAGAGAACTTATGAATGAAGAATGCATATAGGAGGTTTCCGATATATTCGAAGAATAGAGACCAGCTGGGACCGTTCAAAGGATACATTTCGCCCACTCCTCTAATCTCGCTGCCGGGCGTGGCGGGGATCAGGAAGATGTTTATCAAGGTAGCTACAAGCAGCATGGATATGGATATTTTTGAAACATCCCATACCGGGCATCCCTGGGTATAAAACATAATGGCTCCGATGATAGCTCCGATAACCACCATCGGATGCAGACGAATAATTCTGCGCAAGATAAAATCTTTTGTTTTCATTGTTTTCCAGCGGTCATCGTAAGCATATCCTACAACAAAGCCCGAAAGGATGAAGAAGAAATCGACAGCCAGATATCCATGATTGATTTGCTGGTCTATATGACTGGTGGCATAGGCTTCGAATAAATGAAAGCATACCACCATGATAGCCGCTACTCCGCGCAGCCCGTCAAGTATCTCATAATGCGGTTTGGTGTCTGCAAATGCCGCCGAAGGGAGTTCTCTTTTTGCCATTGAAAATAATCTTTTTGAGGTGCGTGCCAAAAGTATAAAATTTATTTAAAATGCAAGGAAGAACTTGGCCTTATTTTTAGTTTTACGAATGTTTCTTGCCTAATATTTTTGACCTCCACAGATACTTCCTATCTTTGCAGACTGAAATCGTAAATTGATATACATTGGATTGGCTGTATAGTTTATTCGTCGAGCATTCCGCTTTGCAGGCGGTTGTGGTGCTTTCGCTGATTTCTGCCATCGGGCTGGGATTGGGGAAGATACATATTTGCGGCATCTCTTTGGGAGTGACGTTTGTGTTTTTTGCAGGTATCATTGCCGGACATTTCGGGCTTTCCATTGACCCGCAGATGCTGAATTATGCGGAAAGCTTTGGTTTGGTGATATTTGTATATGCCTTGGGGCTGCAAGTGGGCCCGGGTTTTTTCAGTTCCTTCCGAAAAGGAGGGGTAGAGCTGAACATGCTGGCTCTGGGCGTAGTGCTGATAGGCACGTTGATGACGGTGCTTGGCAGCTATGGCCTGGGAATCTCTTTGCCGAATATGGTAGGTATTCTTTGTGGCTCTACAACGAATACTCCGGCTCTTGGTGCGGCACAGCAAACGTTGAAACAGATGGGGCTGGAATCCAGTATGCCGGCTTTGGGATGTGCGGTGGCATATCCGTTGGGTGTGGTCGGGGTAATCCTGGCTATATTGGCTATCCGCAAGGTGCTGGCGCATAAGGAAGATCTGGAACTGAAAGAGAAGGACGATGTGAACAAACCTTATATTGCAGCGTTTCAGGTACACAATCCTGCTATTTTCAATAAGAGCATCAAGGAAATAGGCGGTCTGAATTATCCTAAGTTTGTTATCTCCCGTTTATGGAGAGATGGAAACGTGAGCATCCCTACTTCTGAGAAAGTGATAAAAGAGGGTGACCGCCTTTTGGTGATTACTTCTGAAAAATACACTGCCGCGCTGACCGTTCTTTTCGGTGAGCAGGAACATACCGACTGGAACAAGGAAGATATAGACTGGAATGCTATAGACAGCCAGTTGATTTCGCAACGCATTGTGGTGACCCGTCCCGAACTGAACGGTAAGAAGCTGGGCTCTTTGCATTTGCGTAATCATTATGGCATCAATATCAGCCGGGTATATCGTAGCGGCGTGCAACTGCTGGCTACAGCGGAATTGAGATTGCAGTTAGGTGACCGCCTTACGGTAATAGGTGAGGCAGCTGCCATACAGAATGTGGAGAAAGTCTTGGGTAATGCCATCAAGAGCTTGAAGGAGCCGAACCTGGTGGCAGTGTTTGTAGGCATTATCTTAGGTTTGGCTTTAGGGGCAATTCCTATTTCCATACCGGGCATCAGCGCTCCCGTCCGGCTTGGATTGGCGGGCGGACCGATAATTGTGGGTATTCTTATCGGAACGTTCGGACCGAGAATGCACATGGTGACCTATACTACGCGCAGTGCCAATCTGATGCTTCGCGCATTGGGGTTATCTCTATACCTGGCTTGCCTGGGACTGGATGCGGGTGCTCATTTCTTCGATACGGTATTCCGTCCCGAAGGGTTGTTGTGGATTGCTGTCGGTTTTGCACTGACGGTAGTTCCGGTACTGATAATGGGCATCATCTCCTTTAAGTGGATGAAGATAGATTTCGGGACAATGGCCGGTATGTTGTGCGGAAGCATGGCGAATCCGATGGCACTGAATTATGCCAACGATACCATTCCGGGTGATAATCCGTCGGTGGCTTATGCTACGGTCTATCCGCTTTGCATGTTCCTGCGGGTCATCATTGCACAGGTATTGCTGATGTTCCTGCTGGGTTAAGAGAATAATGTAACTATCAATTATCAACTATCAATTATCAATTAATAAAATGGGAAATATAACTCCGGAAAGCATTGTCAGTGACTTGCGTTATTTGCAATTATTGTCACGTAGTTTTCCTACTATCGCTGATGCCAGTACGGAAATTATAAATCTGGAAGCTATCCTGAACTTACCGAAGGGCACGGAGCACTTCCTGACAGATATTCATGGTGAGTATGAAGCTTTCCAGCATGTGTTGAAGAATGCATCGGGCGCAGTGAAGCGTAAGGTGAACGAAATCTTCGGTCATACATTGCGTGAAAGTGAGAAGAAGGAAATCTGTACATTGATTTATTATCCGGAGGAGAAACTGCAACTGATAAAGGAGCAGGAAACGGATTTGGATGACTGGTATCTGATTACTCTGAACCAGTTGGTAAAGGTTTGCCAGAATGTTTCATCCAAATATACACGCTCGAAGGTGCGCAAGGCACTTCCGCCGGGATTCTCGTATATCATTCAGGAACTGCTGCATGAGTCGAGCATAGAACCGAATAAGCATGCTTATATCAATGTGATTATCAGCACTATTATCTCTACGAAGCGTGCGGATGATTTCATTGTTGCCATGTGCAATCTGATACAACGCCTGACCATCGACTCGCTCCATATTGTGGGTGACATCTACGACCGTGGTCCGGGTGCCCACATCATTATGGATACGCTTTGCGATTATCATAACTTTGATATCCAGTGGGGAAACCATGATATTCTGTGGATGGGGGCAGCGTCGGGCAACGATGCGTGTATAGCCAACGTAATCCGTATGTCCATGCGCTATGCCAATCTGGCTACACTGGAAGATGGCTATGGTATAAACCTGTTGCCGCTTGCTACATTTGCAATGGATACGTATGCCGATGATCCCTGTACAATCTTTGCCCCGAAGATGAACTTTGCCGATGCGGAGTACAATGAGAAGACCTTGCGCCTGATTACGCAGATGCACAAGGCTATTACGATCATTCAGCTGAAGCTCGAAGCGGACATCATCAGCCGCCGCCCGGATTTTGCGATGGAGAACCGGAAGCTGCTGCACAAGATAGACTTTGAGCGGGGGATATTTGTGTACGAAGGAAAGGAGTACGCATTGCGCGATACTAATTTCCCGACGGTCGATCCTGCTGATCCGTATCGCCTGTCTGATGAGGAACGTGAGTTGGTTGATAAGATTCATGCTTCTTTTATGAACAGTGAGAAACTGAAGAAACACATGCGTTGCCTGTTTACATACGGTGGCATGTATCTGGTGTGCAACAGTAATCTGTTGTATCATGCTTCCGTGCCTTTGAATGAAGACGGCAGCTTCAAGCACGTGCGCATAGGGAAGAAGGAATATTGGGGTCATAAATTGCTGCAAAAGACCGATCAGTTGATACGTACCGCTTATTTTGCTGAGGATGGCGCGGAGAATAAACAGTTTGCACTGGATTACGTCTGGTACATGTGGTGCGGAACGAATGCTCCCTCTTTTGATAAAGACAAGATGGCTACGTTTGAACGTTATTTTGTGGCAGATAAAGAGTTACACAAGGAAACGAAGGGATATTACTATACTTTGCGAAATGAGGCGGAGGTATGTGACCGCATTCTGGAAGAGTTCGGGGTGGAACCGGGAACTCATTCCCATATCATCAACGGACATGTTCCGGTGAAGACAATCAAAGGTGAGAAGCCTATCAAGGCAGACGGTAAGTTGCTGGTTATTGACGGTGGTTTCTCAAAAGCCTATCAGCCGGAGACGGGCATTGCCGGATATACGTTGGTGTATCATTCTCACGGCTTGCAGCTGGTGCAACACGAACCCTTCCAAAGCCGTCAGAAGGCAATAGAAGAAGGGCAGGATATCAAGTCCACTACATTCGTTATCGAATTCAATTCGCAGCGTATGATGGTGAAAGATACGGATAAGGGAAAGGAACTTGTGACGCAAATACAAGACTTGAAGAAGCTGCTGGTGGCGTATCGTACAGGGTTTATCAAGGAGAAGCAATAAAGAACTCTCGCCCCCTCAAGAAAGGGGGCGTTGAGTTAGTATTTAAACAGCACTACTCCTCCTTCTACAATCACTCCTTTGTCGTAAGTCTTGCCTTTGGTATAATAGCGGCTACCGCCATAACCTCCTGTCAGGAAGACGCCGAGCTGGTCTGTCAATCGATATTCCAGGTTTATACGAGCCTGGAGGGCATAGAGGCGTGCAGGAATACCATAATCTTTGTTTTTGAAAGTTTCGATGTGCTGGTAACCTAAATCGCCGCTGATGAACAGTTGTTTATAAAGCGGCAGTTCCAAACCGGCACGATAGAAGAGAGCGGCGGAGAACTTGTCACCGAAGTCTAAATAATGGGTACCGCCACCCAGAATGGTGTAGAATAGATTGTTCTTGAAACGTGCACCCACATTCAGCTTGGTAGCATTACCACCAAAAAGCATCATTTGTACTTTCGTGTTAGGGTTGGCATTGACCAGTCCCAGCTGAAAACCATCCAGCTTCTCCTTGTAGTAGTTGAACAGTCCGATTTGGAGCCCTTTGGCACGGATGGCCATATTGACAGGGGCAATTTGTATGCCTTGGGCCGTACCGCCTACTACGTTGCCTATGCCGGAAATCTGAATGCCGGTCATGTTCTCACCGGTAATATTGGCGAGTCCGGAGAGCTGTACGCCTTCAAAATTCTTACCGACCACACTCAGCAGGCCGGCGGAGGAAAGACCTTTGAAACTGCCGCCGGAAATATTGGCAAGCCCGGCAAAGTGTACACCGGAAGCACCTTCTCCACTGATGTTCAATAAGCCGCCTATAGTGACTCCGCGGTTATTGTCTCCGCTGATATTTGCCAAACCGGAGAAGATGACGCCTTGGGCATTGTTACCGGTGATATTTATCAAGCCCGACATGGACAAACCTGTCAGGTTGTTTCCGTTGACGTTGCTGATACCCGCCATCTGGATGCCACGCATGCTTCCACCCACTATATTGAATACCCCTGCCATCTGCACGCCGTTCACGTCTTTGCCTGCCACGGCTCCAAGGATGTTTATTCCAAGCCCGTTCAAGCGATTCATGGAGGAGAACACACCCAGGTTGAAGCAGGTACTTCCTACGGTATCAGTCCGTTGCGTGGATATATTTTTCCAGAGGGATAGGTTGATACCAACCGGGCCATGGTCTGTCCGTGATGCCGGTTTAGAACTTTTTTTACTGTTTTCCTGGGCGAAAACCGTCCCTGCAATGAGCAGGGACAGAAAGAAGAGTGAAAGGGTTCGTTTCATATTGTTTCTTTTTAGATTTCATCCGGCCAGGGAGCAGGCAGCCGGGTAGCACGTAGTGTAGGGCGTTGTGCATCCACAGACCGGAGATAATTACTTAGCTTTTTGGATAGCTCTTTGACGATTTCGGGCTTCTCCTGCGCCATGTCGTGCTTTTCGCTGATGTCGGCGGGAATATTGAAAAGCTCACGCTTGCCGCTACCGAAATAATATACCAGCTTCCAGTCGCCCGAACGGATGGAGCAGGTAGCTCCGATGCCCGGTCCCGACGGACCCCAACTGTTGGGGTAATGCCAGTAGATATCGCGGTCTTTCATTTCACCTTTGCCGGTGATCAGAGGCAGGAAACTGATACCGTCCCGTTGCTGTACGGTTTTATAGTTATCTACTCCGGCTATTTCGAGGATAGTGGGGAAGAAGTCTTCTATCATTAAATAATGGTCGCATTTGGTTTCGGGAGCTACGACTCCCGGCCAGCGGACAATCATCGGCTCGCGTATGCCGCCTTCGTAGGCAGAACCTTTTCCGCTGTTGAGGGGGAAGTTCTGTACATGCAGTTCTCCGGCGCGGGTATGGGCGGCCAGTCCGCCGTTGTCGGACATGAAAATAAGGACGGTATTCTCTGTCAGATTGTTCTTGTCCAGATAGTCCATGATGTCTCCCAGGCTCTTGTCCATGCCTTCGATAAGGGTGGCATAGGCAGCTTCTACCGGCGGAAGACCTTTGTCGAGGTACTTCTGATAAAAGCGCATATCGGGTTGTATAGGCGTGTGGATAGCGTAATGGGCCATGTAGAGGAAGAATGGTTTGTCAATCTTCTGTGCATCGTCCAGCGCCTTCATGGCTTCGATGGTGAGGGCTTCGCTCAGGAAAGTATCTGTTCCGTGATATTTTTCCAAGCCGGGCACGGCAGCCAGCGGACTATCCCCATCAGCTTTATTGCCGAAATTTTCCTTGCCGTAGTAGCTGGCAGGCGAACCGGCGGCATGTCCGGCAATATTCACCTCGAAACCCATCTTCAGTGGGTCGGCTCCGGGAGTATCTTCGGCACCGAAGTGTGCTTTTCCGCAGTGTATGGTATGGTAACCGTTGTCTTTGAGCAGTTCTGCCAGGGAGGTAACTTGGGTCGTTCGTTCTATGCCCGGTTCCTGGCAGATGCCGTTGACGTTCCATTCGGGATAAATCATGACGGAGTCCGGTTCTTCGTGCGTCGTATTCTTGCGCAATGTCCAACTGGTGACGCGATGTCGGGCGGCATTCATTCCCGTAAATAGGCTGACGCGTGTGGGTGAACTGATGCTGCAGGCATAAGCTTGCGTAAACATCTTGCCTTGGGCTGCCATACGCTCCATGTTGGGCGTATGATACGTGTCATTGTACTTGGTACGTTGTGTCCAGAAGGGCAGGGAGGTGTCTTGCCATCCCATATCATCCACCAGAAACAGGACAATGTTGGGATGCTTTTCCGATGCAGGTGCCGCCTCGTCGGACGGCATACCATGTACTTCTGCCGCCATTCCGCAGAGGGGCAATATGGCGGCAGATAATAATAGTTCGTTTTTCATTTAAAATATAGTTTAGAAAGGGTTAGAGTTGTTGCTGTTTTATCCTTTGGCTTCCTGATACAAGAATCGTTTGATAGATTTCTTAGGTGTCTTCTCGAATTCTTCAGGGTAGATTTTCATTTTGAACAGCTGGCTGTATGCAGGCAATTCGGCGTTCAGAGCTACGCGGTTCTCTTCCATGACGCGTTCGATATCGTCGTTGTTCAGACCGTGGGCAAAAGCTTCGTCGAAGTCGGGATAAACCAGGCCGACGAGTTTTTCATTTTGTTGTACGATAATGCTTTCGGACACATAGGGCATGTTGTTCAATTTATCCTCTATTTCTTCGGGATAGATATTCTGTCCGCTGGGGCCAAGGAGCATATTCTTGCTGCGGCCTTTGATGGTGACGTTTCCTTCTTCATCCATCAAGGCAAGGTCGCCGGTGTGCAGCCATCCGTCTTTGTCGAGCACCTGCTCGGTGGCTTCTTCGTTCTTGTAGTAGCCTAACATCACGTTGGGACCGCGGCAGATGATTTCTCCCGGAATGTTGGCAGGGTCGGGCGACAGGATTTTCACTTCCATTCGGGGAGCTGCTTTTCCGCAGGAACCCGGTTTAAAGCGTGTCCAGTCTTCGTAACAGATAATGGGGCCGCATTCGGTCATGCCGTAACCTACTGTATAGGGGAATTCTATCATCTTCAGGAATAGTTCCACTTCCTGGTTGAAGGCGGCACCGCCTACGATGATTTCTGCAAAGTTGCCGCCAAAGGCCTGTATCATCTGGTCGCGTACGGTAGCCTTTATCTTATCGTTGATGATGGGCACTTTCAGCAACAGTTTCATGGCCGGCGTTTCCAGTTTGGGCAATACGCTTTTCTTGATGATCTTTTCAATAATGAGCGGAACGGCTATGATCAGGTTCGGTTTTACCTCGGTGAATGCCTGGAAGATTATCTTCGGGCTGGGCATACGGGTAAGGAAGAAGATATGGCATCCTACGGCGAATTCATAAAGGAATTCGAATGCCAGTCCGTACATGTGTGCCATTGGCAACATGGATACGATTCTGTCGCCGGCCTTCAGCGGCAGCACTTCGAATGCGAATTTTGTATTCGACCAAAGGCTGCGGTAAGGCAACATCACTCCTTTGGAGTAACTGGTAGTACCGGAGGTATAGTTGATAACCGCCAGTTCTTCGGGCTGGTCTTTGTGATAGTCGATGTGTTCCTTGCGGAAGTTCTTGGGATATTTCTTACCGAACATTTCATTGAGATGTTCGCGGGCATAGTCCAGCTTCTCACTGCGGGAGACGAGGATATAGAAATCGGCCATCATCATGATGCCTTCCAGCAGGGGCATGGCGCTTTCGTTGAGGTTTTCCCAAACCTGGTCGCCGACGAAGAGCAATTTGGCCTCGGAGTGGTTCACGATATTGTGTATATTGTCCGCTTTGAACTCGTGGAGGATGGGGACAATAACAGCTCCATACGTCAGAGTAGCAAGAAAGGTGACTCCCCAATGGGAACTGTTACGGCCACAGACGGCAATCTTGTCACCCTTCTTTATACCGCTTGCCTCAAAAATGATATGCAGCTTTTCTATTTTGCGGGCTACATCCTTATATTGTAGGGTTGCTCCTTTATAATCGGTCAGGGCATCCAAATCCCAATTCTCTTTTATGCTGTTTTCTATGTAGGCGATAAAGCTTTGTTCCATGATCTTAATTGCACATTTAGTTGAAATTTGTGCAAATATAAGGGTTTATATATAGAAAGCAAACTTTTAGCGGGAAAATCGTTTTTCTTGATACCAACTGTACATGCGTTGTACACCTTCTTCAATATCGATTTTATGGTGCCAGCCCAGGGCGTGCAACTTGCTGGGATCGGTCAGCTTGCGCATGGTGCCGTCGGGTTTGCTGCTGTCGAAGGTGAGGCGGCCCTGGTAGCCTACGGTGGAGACGATCAGCTCTGCCAGTTGGCGGATGGTGATTTCTTTGCCTGTACCGATGTTGATGTGGCAGTTACGGATGTCTTTATCACCCGGTTTGTAGGTATCTTTGAAGTCTACATGCTCCATGACGAAGACGCTGGCGTCGGCCATTTCTTCGCTCCAGAGGAATTCGCGCAAGGGGGTACCGGTGCCCCACAGACGGACTTCTTCCGGGCTGATGCCGTATTTCCCCAGGATGCCGAGGATCTCTTCCTTACTGCTGTCTCCGCTGATGCCTTCTACCGGACGCTGGTTCATGTCACGGCGCACGGCATCCCAGTCGCCTTGTTTCAGGCAGTGGGCAAGGTGTATCTTGCGTATCATGGCGGGGAGCACGTGGCTGCGTTCCAGGTCGAAGTTATCGTTGGGGCCGTAGAGGTTGGTGGGCATCACGGCGATGTAGTTTGTGCCGTATTGCAGGTTGAAGCTTTCGCACATTTTCAGTCCGGCAATTTTGGCAATGGCATACGGCTCGTTGGTGTATTCCAGCGGGGAGGTGAGGAGGGCATCCTCTTTCATGGGTTGTTCGGCGTCACGGGGATAGATGCAGGTGCTGCCCAGGAAAAGGAGTTTCTTCACGTTGTGGCGGAAGCTTTCGCCGATGACGTTCTGCTGGATTTGCAGGTTGCGGTAGATGAAGTCGGCGCGGTAGATGCTGTTGGCCATGATGCCGCCCACGAAAGCGGCGGCAAGGAATACATATTCGGGCTGTTCCTGGTCGAAGAAGCGGCGTACGGCTACTCCATCGAGGAGGTCGAGTTCGTGGTGGGTTTTACCGATAAGGTTGGTATAACCTTTTTCCTGAAGATTGTTCCAGATGGCAGAGCCTACCAGTCCGCGGTGGCCTGCGATGTATATTTTGGCGTTCTTGTCTAACATAACTTTATTCTTTTATAAGCATGAGTTATTGATTTTCTTTTGCTCTCAGATGCAACTTCTTTACGAATTTCATGTCGTGCTCTGCCATGATGCGTACCAGTTCTTCGAAGCTGGTTTGCCGTGGATTCCAGCCGAGCAGGGTTTTAGCCTTGGTGGGGTCTCCCAACAGTTGTTCCACTTCGGCGGGGCGGAAGTATTTGGGATCTACTTCTACCAGTATTCTTCCGGTCTTGGTGTCGATGCCTTTTTCTTCTGCTCCCTGGCCTTCCCAACGGAGCGTGATGCCTACTTCGCGGAAAGCCAGCGTGGCGAACTCGCGTACGGTATGCATTTCTCCGGTGGCGATGACGAAGTCTTCAGGGGTATCGTGTTGCAGGATGAGCCACATGCACTCTATGTAGTCACGGGCATAGCCCCAGTCGCGGCGGGCATCCAGATTGCCCAGATACAGTTTGTCCTGAAAGCCTTGGGCGATGCGGGCGGCAGCCAGGGTTATCTTCCGGGTGACGAAGTTTTCGCCGCGGCGCTCGCTCTCGTGGTTGAAGAGGATGCCGTTCACGGCAAACATGCCATAGCTTTCGCGGTAGTTCTTGGTGATCCAGAAGCCATATTGCTTGGCTACGCCGTAGGGGCTGCGGGGATAGAACGGAGTTGTTTCACGTTGTGGAACCTCCTGCACCTTGCCGAAGAGTTCGGATGTGGAGGCTTGATAGATGCGTGTCTTCTTCTCCATGCCGAGGATGCGTACGGCTTCGAGCATGCGCAGGGTACCTACGGCATCGGTTTCGGCGGTATATTCGGGTACGTCGAAAGATACTTTTACGTGGCTTTGGGCGGCAAGGTTGTAGATCTCGTCGGGCTGCACGGTCTGGATGATGCGGATGAGCGAACTCGAGTCCGTCATGTCACCGTAATGCAGGTTGATGGTGCGCTTCTGCTTCATGTCGCGCACCCATTCGTCGAAGTAGAGGTGTTCGATGCGTCCGGTATTGAAAGAGGAAGAGCGGCGCAGGATGCCGTGTACTTCATATCCTTTTTGCAGGAGGAATTCGGCGAGGAACGAACCGTCTTGGCCGGTAATGCCGGATATAAGGGCTTTTTTCATGTTGTTTTCGGGGTTTAATCGTTATTGGTTTTGAGTTTTTTTGTCTTTACTGTAGCCTTCGTAATAATAAGATTGCTCGATGCCTTTGAATATCACTTCTCTGTCGTCCACCTTGTCGGTGAGAGCAGGCTGCAGCAGATAGCGAAGTTCCAAATCATTGACGGGGCTGCGTTCCATGGCTTGCAGGTAGAGGTCTTTGTCTACGTTTTGCCAGTTTACTACCTGTCCGAGGTTCTTTTTAAGAATCAGGTCCAGCCAGATGCGCATGGTTCGTCCGTTGCCTTCCATAAAGGGGTGGGCGATGTTCATCTCTACATATTTGGCTATTATTTCTTCGAAGGTGTTTTCGGGCATTCCGTCGATGACGGGAAGGATGGCTTCCAGGTAAAGGCAGTTGGCAAAACGGAATCCGCCCTTGGCGATGTTGAGTGTACGTATCTGGCCGGCAAAGTCGTATAGTCCTTCGAAGAGATACTTGTGTATTTGGCACAAGCCTCGGGAGGTACCGGTTTCTATCTTGTTGATGTCGCCGGTTTCGAAAAGCCGTTGTGCTTTTTGAAGGCTTTGTTCATCTATGTGATGGGTATCGGGGTTCATATTATGACTTGTTTTGCTATTGTCCGTGTGCAAAAGTAGTTATTTCTTTTCTGATAACTCCAAGGAGAGGGGAGGAAATGCAGGGGGAGGGGATGAAAAAGGGCGACACAACTTTTGAGTGCCGCCCTTGAGGATTAGAAAGTGTATGATGATGATAGACATGGGTTATGTCTAAAGCCCTTACGTGCAGTCCTTCGTAAAGCTACTTACGATGATTCGTGTCATCCCAATGGATTTTCACTCTGGTCACTGTCGGAACTGCTTCCGCTGCCCGGAGTTTCACTGCCACCACCGCCTGCAGGAGCTTTGCCTATGTAGAGGGTTTGCGTTCCAAGTCAGGTTTCAATTACATGATTTCGGAGATGATGCGCTGCTTGTCGGCAGTGCCTGCCGAGACGAGGACGGCGATTTTGTCGTCCTTGTTGTCTACGGTTACGGTGTTGTCCGCCAGTTGGGCGTTCAACGTGTACTTGATGTCGGTTGTTGGCATAAGTCTTTCATTTTTTATTGGGTTAATAATAGTATGGGGCGGGGATTAAGACCCGTATTTTGCATCGATTGTGGTGTAATTGTCGCCGTTCATCTTTTGGGCATCGGTGGCGGTGGCGTAGTCGCCGCCTTTGGTGGTGTCCCAGTTGTAACGGATGACGGGGGCGTAGTAATAGGGAGTGAGGTCTGAGGCCCATACATACTGCAATTCTTCTTGTAAGGCTTTTGCTTTGTCCTTATCGGTCACATTAGGCAGATAGACGGTGATATTGGTAATGCTTTGATTTTGTATTAAGGTACCTCCAGCGTATATTTCAGCAGGATTATCTCCCTCGAAGACAATGGTATGGAGGGAGGATATCATAAAAGCAATGTTTTCAATAGAGGTCACTCCTGCCGGAATAGTGATGGAGGATAGTTTGGTGTCGTAAAAGGCACCAGTTTTGATAGTCTCTACGCTGCTTGGGATAGTGAATTCGGTCAGATAGCACGAGTTGAAGGCGAATTGGCCGATACTCGTAATGCCACTCTCCGGCAATATCACTTTGATAAGGGAGGAATTGCCATTATTGCTATAGTTGCAGCAGTGATAGAATGCATAATCCGGTATACTCGTCAGTCCCGTCACTTCAGAAAGGTCGAGGGTGGTGATGCTGGTTCCTTTCACTCTCAGCCAGTTGCCCAATACGCTGGATTTGTAGGTATAGCTACCACCGAACATTTCGTCAGCTTGTGCCAAGTCTGTATCGCTCAACTTCCCTATCAGTTTTAGTTCCGTTTGTCCCGGCGTTAGTGTCAGATTCTCCAATATGCTCTTCAGGTTTCCTGTGCTGACTGCCACTCTTGTATTGTCTTTGCTCAGCGTTCTCTCTACGGTGTAGAACAGTTTTGCCTCGATGGGCGAACCGACCAGGGTAGCGGTATAATAATTCCCGTCCGTTGTGCCTACTGTTACCGATACTTTTCTGTCCTGTAGCGTGTATGCGGCATCTACGTCGGTAGTGGGCGCCACCATCATATAGGTGGTCAGTACCTTGTCGGTTGTGCCGATACCTTCGCCCGTGCCCAGTTGCAGCGAGAGGCTGGAGGCGGTTTCTGTTAGGGCTTTTCCGTCGGCACTCAAAGCTACTTTCAGACGTGATACGAAAGCTTTTGTTCCGTCCTTCGTTTCCAGTCTCAGTGTGTTCACTCTCTTGTCGGCGGCATCATCGGGCAGGGTGAGGACGAACTTCATCAGTGCCCCTGCATGGCTGAAGGCGAAGCCGGGCAGGGCGTTGTTCGAGTACTCGCCCTTGGCGTACATAAAGTCGTAAGCCGCGATGTGGCTGTTATTGCCGTCCGCCGTCTGTTGCTGTCCGCTGTAGTCGCAGTCGGCGTAGATGGTTCCGGCTACGTTCGTCACGGTGATGTTGGCTTGTTGCCCATAGATGGCATAGAGCGTTTCGCCGTCTTGCCAGCTTTCTCCGGGGGTAGCATCTTCGGTGAAGGTGGCGGTGCTGGTGCCTTCCCCTTTTGTCAGTGTAAAGGAGCTGTAGTTTGCAGCGCATTGGTCGGTTGCGGGTGCTTTTGCCACATATACTTTGTCGTTGGCGGCCCACGTCACGCTTACGGTTCCGCCCACTTCTTCCACATATCCGAGCCGCGTCTGCGGTTTCACTCCCTGGGTGGCGATGAAGGTTCTTGGCGATGCGTCGCCGTCGGCGGGTTGTTGTGGCTCCTTCAGGCCGGAGAGGTCGTCGCTGCATCCGGCGGCAAGCAGTGCAAGCGTCAGCAGGACGCTGCAGGCTTGGCTGTATAATTGCTGTTTCATATTGTTCTTGGTTTTTAATGTTGTTCTGTTACTATCATTCTATGGTAAAGAGGTCTTCCAGCATGTCTTCGATGTCGCTCCTTGTGGCGGGCGTACCGTAGGCGTTTCTGGCGGGTGCTCCGCCCCAGTTTCCTCCGTTGCCGAAATTGTTCACACTATCGCCGCTTGCGGCTATCACTCCTTCATTCTCCACGTGTATCAGTTCGATGCACGGTGGCACGTACGTCTGTTTTTCTTTCTTGTTCATTGTCTTTATCGGTTTAAAATAAGTTGTTGAATCCTTGGGAAAAGTATATACGCCGAGCGTCCGCACGGCAGGCTGATGAAGCTCGCTGTACGGGCGCTCGGGGCGGCAAGAGAGGACTATCTTGCTTGATATCAGGTTAATTATATTTACATTAACGGGGGGGGGGGGTAAAAGCCTTTTTCACCGCCTGCTGCGCAGGTTGGAGGTGTGTATAGGTATGTATACCGCGGGCTTTCATGCTTGTGTCTTTTATTATAATGAAGGGGGATATGCCCCCCTTATTTTCGGGTGCAAAGTTAATAATTCTTTTCTTTCCCGAATATCTTTCTGCCGGAATATTTTACTCAATAATCCATTTCTCTATATTCCTCGTCTGGTTGCAGAAGTTTACGCCTATCTTGAAGAGCCGGCGCGGGTCTGCCTCGAAGGGGCGTGCATAGTGCTTCTCTTCTATCTGACGGATGGCTTCTTCGGCGGTTCCGTCCAGCTTGAACTCCATGACGTAGATGTAGCTGTCTGTTTTCACTACCAAATCCACACGTCCTTCAGAGGTATGATATTCTGCCTGTGTGTAGAATCCTACGAGCTTGAAAACGATGAACAGTACATTCTGATAGTGCACTTCCAGGTCTTTCACCAGTTCGTAGGGCGTGTCGGCAAAGAAGCTTTGCAGTCTTTTCAGGAAGGCGTCGGGCTGACCTTTTTCTACCTCCGATACGAACTTTTGTATCTCGAACGGGGCTTCCATCTTATTGAAACGAGTATAGAAAGGCATCAGGAACCGGATAAATCCCTCTTCTACTTCCAGGTTTGGAAATCCTAAACGGTACAGACCGAAACGTTTGTCGTAACTCTTAATCGTCAGATATCCGCTTTGGAAGATGACGGGGATGGGCTGTTCGTCTCCATATATGCTGTTCAGTACATCGGAATCGGTTTCTTCGTGCGCCATGCGTTCCAGGTTGTAGTGGTTGCGTTTCAGCAGTTCCACGAGGTAGGTGGGCGTACCGGTTTCGAACCAATAGTTGCCGAACTCTTTCTTGTCGAATGTATTGAGCAGGCTGAATGGATTGTAGATGCCTTCGGAGTTGTAAGTGAAGTGATAACCGTCATAGCACTCTTTCAGCCGGGTGCATGTCTCTTTGTAACTTGCACCTTGTGCGGCGGCAAGTTCATGCAGCTCTTCCTCGAAGTTCTCGTGAATCTCCTTTTCTGTAATTCCGCAAAGGGAAAGATACCTGCGGTCCATGGAGATATCGTTCAGGTTGTTCAGATCGCTGGATACGCTGACTTTGCCGAATTTGGTTACTCCCGTCAGCAGGGCGAACTCAATGCATCCGTCCATGGTCTTCAGTACGCCGTAGAAAGGCTTCAGGGCATTGCGGTACTCGTGTTGCAGTTCTTCGTTGCCGATGGCTTGCAGCATGGGCTTGTCGTACTCGTCGATGAGGATGGCTACGCGCTGGCCTGTCAGCATGCAAGCACGGCGGACGATGCCGGCAAAACGCAGGGCAAGGGTTTTCTCGGCAATACCGGTGCCGTATATCTGCTCCCATTCGGTCAATGCGTTATCCAGTATCTTGTCCAGGCTGTCCAGAGCGTCGTATCTGCCGATGTTCAGGTCGAGGTGCAGCACGGGGCGTTCCGTCCAGTCCTGCTCAAGTTTTTCCATGGCCAGTCCTTCAAACAGTTCTCGTTTGCCTTGAAAATAAGCCTCCAGGGTGGAGATAAGCAGACTCTTGCCGAAACGCCGGGGACGGCTGAGGAAGTAGTAACTGCCGCTTTTCACCAACTGGTAGACCAATGCGGTCTTGTCTACATACACATATCCGCTTTTGCGTATTTTCTCGAAGTTCTGTATTCCGATGGGGTAAATTCTATGGTTCATTATTTCTTGCTCCTTTCCTGATACTTGGTTTTGACGTTTCAAAGATCCGAATGTTTTTTCAGTTTATCGTTTCCGGTTCATCACTTTGTCAATAATCAGCGCAATGGCCCCGTCGCCGGTCACGTTGCAGGCCGTGCCGAAACTGTCCATGGCGATGTAGAGCGCAATCATCAGCGCCTGTGCCGATTCGTCGAAGCCCAGCATGGATTGCAGAATGCCCAGCGCAGCCATGATGGCACCTCCCGGAACACCCGGAGCAGCCACCATCGTGATGCCCAGCATGAAGATAAACCCTGCAAACAAAGGGAAATCGTAGGGCATGCCTTGCATAATCATCAACGCCAGAGCACATGCCACAATCTTCAGTGTGCTGCCCGACAGATGAATCGTAGCGCAAAGCGGGATCACGAAACCGGCTATATCGGTCGAAACCCCGTTCTTCTTGGTCTGTTCCAGGGTAACAGGAATAGTGGCGGCACTGGATTGCGTACCCAATGCCGTGAAATAAGCCGGCATCATCCGTCCCAGCAACTTGAAGGGATTCTTGCGGACAAACAAGGCAGCGATGCAGTATTGAAATACCAGCAGGAAGATATGCAACAGGAAGATGATACCGATAATCTTGATGAAAACCATCAGAATGCCGAACACCTGCCCCGAATGCGTCATGTTCAGGAAAATGCCGAAGATATAGATAGGAAGTAGCGGCAGTATCACTGCACTGATGGTACGGACGATAATCTCCTGAAAGTCTCGCGCCACGTTTTTCAGTGCATCACTCTCCATGTGCGCCAGCCCCAAGCCTAAGGTGAAAGCCAGCACCAACGCCGTCATCACATTCATCAGCGGGGGAATGGCTACGGAGAAATAGGGAAGGATGCCCTGCGCTTCGCTGACCTCTTCCAGTGGCACCCCGGTTTCTATCAGCGAAGGAAATATCGTGGCTCCGGTGAAGTAGGAGAGGAACCCCGAGAACAACGTAGCCCCGTAGGCAATGAGGGCAGTGACGACCAGCATCTTTCCCGCCCCCTTTCCGATGTCGGCAATGGCGATGGTCACCAGCCCCACAATGATGAGGGGAATGGAGAAGTTCAGGAACTCGCTGAAAATAGCGTTGAACGTTACGAATAAGCGCACCAGCGCACCCGGCAGCAGGTTGCCGAAAAGGATACCCAGGATGATGGCAATAACGATGCGCGGCAATAATCCGACATGGAACTTCTTCATAGGCTTAGAGTTTCTGTTTTAGTGATATAGCTTATAGATGACAAAAGTAATATTTTATTTTCGAAATTCATACGAACAAATGCTATTAGCACTTTGTTTTCATATTGAATTAAATTTAAAGAGAAATGGAAAATTTAAATAAAACAGACATTGGTCTTATCGGCCTTGCCGTTATGGGAGAAAACTTGGCCCTCAATATGGCAGACAAGGGGTGGAATGTTTCGGTGTATAATCGGACGGTTCCGGGAATAGAAGAAGGCGTTGTAGAACGTTTTGTAAATGGTCGTGCCAAAGGAAAAAGCATCGAAGGTTACACGGACATCGCGGGTTTTGTTGCGTCTATTGCCACTCCGCGTAAAATAATGATGATGGTTCGTGCCGGTAGTGCGGTAGACGAACTGATGGAACAACTCTTCCCTCATTTGTCCGAGGGAGACATCCTGATAGACGGAGGAAACTCGAATTATGAGGATACCAACCGCCGTGTGGCGCTGACCGAAAAGAAAGGCTTCCGTTTTGTAGGTGCCGGTGTGTCCGGTGGTGAAGAAGGAGCGCTGAATGGCGCATCCATCATGCCCGGAGGTTCGAAGAGCGCGTGGGAAGAAGTGAAGCCTATCTTACAGAGTATTGCGGCCCGGGCCTCCGACGGTACTCCGTGTTGCCAGTGGATAGGCCCTGCCGGTTCCGGTCACTTCGTCAAGATGATACACAACGGCATAGAGTATGGCGATATGCAACTCATCGCCGAAGCCTATTGGGTAATGAAGAAGTTGCTCGACCTGAACAACGAACAGATGGCGGAAATCTTTGCCAACTGGAACGAGGGCAATCTGCGCAGTTACCTCATTGAGATTACTGCCAACATCCTGCGCCACAAAGACAAATCGGGCGGATATCTGATAGACAAGATACTGGACACGGCCGGGCAGAAAGGAACAGGCAAGTGGTCCGTCATCAACGCCATGGAACTGGGTATGCCGCTGGGATTGATTGCTACGGCAGTCTTCGAGCGCAGCCTGTCGGCACAGAAGGGACTGCGCGAGACGGCTTCCAAGCATTATGTCCGTCAGCATTCGCAGGCTGTGTACAATAAGCCGGAACTGGTGAAAGATATTCATTCTGCCCTCTACGCTTCCAAACTGGTGTCCTATGCGCAAGGTTTTGCCGTACTTCAACGCGCTTCCGATGCTTTCGGGTGGAACCTCGACTTGGCATCCATCGCACGCATGTGGCGGGGAGGTTGCATTATCCGCAGTATCTTCCTCAATGATATCGCCGCTGCGTTCGAAGCCAAAGACAAACCCCGGCACCTGCTGCTGGCTCCCTACTTCAAGAGCGAGATGCAACAACTGCTTTCCGGCTGGAAGCACCTGGTGGCACAATCCATGAAGGAAGAGCTTCCGGTACCTGCCTTCTCGTCTGCGTTGAACTATTTCTACTCGCTTGTTTCCGCCAAACTGCCTGCCAATATGATTCAAGCTCAGCGCGACTACTTCGGTGCGCATACCTTTGAGCGTGTAGATGAACTGCGCGGACAGTTCTTCCACGAAAACTGGACGGGACATGGAGGAGATACGAAGTCGGGCAGCTACAACGTGTAAATGTATAGAAACAGCTAACAAAAGAAGAAATATGAGTAAATTTGTGATGATTATCTTTGGCGCTTCGGGCGATTTGACGAAGCGCAAATTGATGCCTGCGCTTTATACCTTATATAAAGACGGTCGTCTGCCGGATGATTTCTCCATCCTGGGCATAGGGCGTACCGACTACACAGACAATTTCTACCAGGAATATATCCTGGGTGAGCTGGGCAAGTTCGTAGCCTCCAAGGAACAGGCGGAAGAAAAGATGAAAGACTTCTGCAGCCATTTGCATTACCTTACCCTGGACCCTGCTGAGGCCGAAGGATACAGCCGTCTGGATGAGCGCCTGCAAGAACTCACCGGAGAGAAGAAGCCGGACAACCTGCTCTTCTACCTGGCCACACCTCCTTCCCTGTATGGCATCATTCCTCAGCACCTGAAGACGGCTCATCTGAATCGTCCCCATACGCGTATCATTGTAGAGAAGCCTTTCGGATATGATTTGGAGTCGGCGCAGAAACTGAACAAAATCTATGCTTCCGTATTCGAGGAGCATCAAATCTACCGCATCGACCACTTCCTGGGCAAGGAGACGGCACAGAACATTCTTGCCTTCCGCTTTGCTAACGGCATCTTCGAACCGCTGTGGAACCGTAACTACATCGATTATGTAGAAATCACCGCCGTAGAGAATCTGGGTATCGAAAATCGTGGAGGCTTCTACGAAGGAGCCGGTGCGCTGCGCGACATGGTGCAGAATCACCTCATCCAGCTTGTAGCACTGACCGCCCTTGAACCGCCTGCTGTCTTCAATGCCGATAACTTCCGCAACGAAGTGGTGAAGGTGTACGAATCCCTTGCCCCCTTGACGGAGGAAGACCTGAACGAACATATCGTCCGCGGCCAGTATACCGCTTCGGGCTCTAAGGCAGGCTACCGGGAGGAGAAGAACGTAGCCCCCGACTCGCGTACGGAGACCTACATCGCCATGAAGATCGGTATCAACAACTGGCGCTGGAACGGAGTGCCCTTCTACATCCGCACGGGCAAGCAGATGCCGACGAAGGTAACCGAAATCGTTGTCCACTTCCGCGAGACTCCCCATCAGATGTTCCATTGCGGAGGCGGCCACTGTCCCCGCGCCAATAAACTGATTCTTCGCCTGCAACCCAACGAAGGCATTGTGCTGAAGTTTGGCATGAAGATGCCCGGCCCCGGTTTTGAGGTGAAGCAGGTGATGATGGACTTCAGCTACGACAAGCTGGGCGGACTGCCTACGGGCGATGCCTATGCTCGCCTGATAGAAGACTGTATACAAGGAGACCCCACGCTCTTTACCCGCAGCGATGCCGTGGAAGCCTCTTGGCGTTTCTTCGACCCTGTGCTGCGCTACTGGAAAGAGCATCCCAATGCTCCTCTGTACGGCTATCCCGCAGGTACCTGGGGACCCTTGGAAAGTGAAGCCATGATGCACGAACATGGCGCCGACTGGACTAATCCGTGCAAGAATCTGACAAATACCGATGAATATTGTGAGTTATGAAAAGTTATATCTACCATACCGCCACAGAGACAGCACATGCATTGATAAAACATCTTATTGCGATGATGAAGCGTGAGCCTGAAAAAACTTTCTACTTTGCATTCAGCGGGGGAAGCACCCCCTCGCTGATGTTTGACATTTGGGCAAATGAGTATAAGAGTGTCACTCCCTGGATGCGGATGCGCATCTATTGGGTGGATGAACGCTGTGTGCCGGCCGAAGATTCCGAAAGCAATTACGGCAACATGCGCCGCCTGCTGCTGAACGAAGTAGGCATACCGGACGAATATGTCTATCCCATCTACGGAGCAAACCCTCCGGAGAAAGAGGCAAAGAGTTATTCGGAACTGGTGTGCAATACTGTTCCGCTTTGGGGCGGTTTCCCGGCTTTCGATGCCGTGCTGCTTGGTGCGGGCGATGACGGGCATACGTCTTCCATCTTTCCCGGGCAGGAGTATCTGCTCTCTTCCTTCCATCCCTACGAGGTGAGTGTCAATCCGTATAACGGGCAGAAGCGCATTGCCATGACCGGTTGCCTGCTGTTTGCCGCCCGTAAGCTGATATTCTTTATCACCGGCAAGAATAAGGCAGACGTTGTCCGCGATATTCTTGATTCGGGTGATACCGGTCCGGCAGCTTACGTGGCCCATCATGCCGAACACGTAGAGCTGTTCCTCGACGACCAGGCCAAAGGCAGGGGGAAAGCGGCTATTTAGAAGTGCCGCTTTCGAGGATGCTCACGATGGAGAACAGCGTAAAGCAGATGCCTCCCAAGCCGGCGAGTACGCGTGCCGGAACAAAATAAACGTCGTGTATGCTTGCCATCTCGAACAGAAAGGCGGAAAGGAACAGGCAGAGCAGTGCCGTGAATACCGGAATCAACGGGATGCGGTTTGCCAGCTTGAAAGTGTTCCGCCAGATGGCGGCAAGCAGAATAACTTTGCTCGAAATGCTGTAGCATACCAATCCAAGTCCTATCATGATATATCCGGTGGAAGACAATGCCGGATTACTGTTTGCCAATACCAGGAATCCCCAAAGAATACTGATACTTCCCATTACAAGAACAAGGGCAGGCCACCGCTTCCGTTCCGTTTTCATATAGTTGTTGCGTATTTGCCGGACGATGGTTGCCACCAATGCCACCAGGCTGGAACAAATGCAGGCAAGTCCTGCCATGACGTGCCCCGCCACGTAGTAGGCATTGTGTTTGTCGCTTTGAGACAGCAGCATGAAGGTCCATATCCATGCTACTACTGCAATGATGGTAGCAATAGCAATCAGCATGTTTCCTTGGGCAGAACTGAATGCGTCGGCCGGCTGTGTGTGGTCGGTGCGTTCGGAGTTGGCGGGGATGAGGGTGAAGCGGGTAGATGCCGTAGCCGTAGTAGCCACGCAGGCTGTGATGAAGCCCACTCCGCAAATGACGTGACCTGAGACGAAGTTGCTTACCGTAGATGCCTCGTACATGTGTCCCCAGCCGTAGATGATGGTCAGGATAGCTGCCAGGTAGCCGATGATAGGCAGGGCGTATTTGGCGATGGGGTTGTAAGTGTGGATAATTTGCCTGATAATCGTTGCCGCCGTGGCAAACAGGGCGATGCAAATCATTCCCAGGGAAAATACTACCGGACCGGCTACAAACTTGGCCGAATCCATTCCCTCGTGGAGCACAAAGGCTCCGTAACCAAAGCAGAATAGGGCCATCAGCAAAGGGATGGCTCTGAAGAGAATACTGATTCCGTAATTCATAACTGTTGTTTTTAAAGTTTCCACTTCCAACAGCATTAAGCAGGCTTTGTTCCTTGTTTTAAGATTTATTTATGCGGATGCTACTTATTCCCGGTAAAGAGACTTTTGCAAAGTGACAAAATGTATTTTTAAACGCTGCTGTTTGTCCTGTATTTCTATGGTGGGTGAAGAAAAAGAGAGTAGGGGATTCTCGCCGATTAGGGGATTATCGGTATGGATGGTCTTTTGCAATATATGAATCATATAGAGCTGAATCTTTTTCCTTTTACAATAAAAAGTATGCTTTACGCTTGATGTGCTGATAATCTAATATTGAAAAGTGGTTCTTCTTTCCTTCCCTTATAGCTTGATATAACTCCTTTATTTGGTTTCTTTACGAGGTATTGCTTGTTTCTCGGCATGAAACGGATGGTTTAAATATAGTAAACTGATAGTTTGTCGGCACGAAACAGATAGTTTGTTTACATGAAACAGATAGTCTGTTCGCATGAAACTAACTTTTTGTAACTGTATACTGTATAATCACTGTATAATATGCAGTATTGCTGTATATCTATCCTTGCATTTATGCAGGGAATTTCTATTTACTCCCATTTGTGGAAACTGCTGTGTCAATGAAATGAGGAATTTAGTATCTTTATGTACGATAAATGCTTTGAAAAAAAGAAAAGAGCAACCACCGGGCTGCTCTTTTCCATTCTATCATTACCTTCAAGTCTATAGCTTGATCTTAGGCTTATACATGTCTTGTGCGGTCAGACCACATTCCTTCTTCATCCGGATGGCATACTCCAGCTTCCCTACTTCCGGCTTTACGTTATTGGAACCAAAGGAGAACTTGAGCCCCGCTTCTTTGGCTTTCATAATAATAGCCTTGCTCGGAATCTGATAAAGCTCGTTTATCTCCAGCACCTTGCCGCTTTTCTTCAAAGCGCTGATGGCTCTGTCTACGCGTTGCTCTGTCCAGAACTGATCGTATCTGTCGTTCATCGACGTAGGCAGGAAGAAAGGATTTACATAAATGTCGGCAGGCTCCTTGAACACATCGCACATTTTGTCTACGATCAAGTCCATGTACTCCTGCTCATTGTCAATAAATACCTCGTCGTCTATCCAAAGGCGGACACGTCTTCCTTTCTTGTCGGTGAAAGTCAGCGCATCGGTAAAGACAAAGTCGAACTCTTTTCTGGCAGCCTCCGAAAAGGTAGTAGGCCATTCTCTGCCTTCACCTTGCATGGCAAGGATGAAAGGTTGCGAACGCATGGAGTCCAGGAAACAATAGACTCCGGCATCATCCGTTATCGGGAAACCTATACCGCAGTTGGGAGCTATGACGTAGTTGATGCCCAGCCTCCGCGACTGCTTGGCGGCGACCTCTTTGGTGAGGCCGCCCTTCAAGTGTACATGATAATCCAGAACCGGAAAATCTTCCTGATGAAGCTTGATGATGTCATCCGTCTGCTCATCACCTGCCAAGGCAAGTTGAGCGGATACATCGATGCCTTTTCTGTCGAGCGTCTCGATGGAGATGTTCTTAAACTCAACACTCCCCTCTCCATTGCTTGTGAGTTCAATGGTTCCTTCCGACAAAAGGGCTTTCTCATTGGGAGAGATCCGATACGGATGCTGCGGTTCTATGTATTCTACTACCGGTTCGCCGTTCACGCATATAGTAACTGCCTGCCCTTCAACACGGATATCCATATCGAACCATTCGTTCTCTTTTACAAAACTCTTGGTCAGATTGCGGACTGACAACAGACTGCCGGTCTTCTTCCACCAGACGGGAGTAGTGTTGTCGTTGTCGATGGCAACGCGATACCCTTTTTCCGAGTCGTCTGTATGAAAGCCTATATAGCCTGTTCCGCCGGGTGTGGTACGCGCCCGCAGATGCAAATCAAAATCTTTATAACTGCTGTTCTTCAATACAGCCCGGGAATCGGGCCCGGACAATATCAGCATGCTATCCCTTACCATGACATTACCCGATGTCTGCCAGTCATCCAGATTGGCTCCGTCGAATAATTCCCTGTTGGGGGAAGTGCTGCTGCATGAACCCAGCAGAACAAGGCTACATGCCAGAAATATAGTTGTCAATCTATTCATTGGTTTATCTGTTAAAGCGGATTTAAAGACTTACTTGCTGTAGCTTGCTTTTACAAAAGGTGCCTTCAGCAAGTAGTCTATACTGGCCTTTACACTCTCTTCTACCGGCAGGTTGTATCTTTCTACCTCGACTACGATGTTTTCTACACCCGCTACCTTGGTATTGTTGAAGATAGCATCGAAGCCCACCATACCACTTTGGCCGATCTCACGATCGTCTTTGATGTGCAGTATATGGAAACGTCCCGGATACTTCTTGAAGTATTCTACCGGGCTGTTCTGGCCTCTTACTACCCAATATACATCCATTTCGAAGAAGACGTATTCAGGGTTGGTGTGCGTAATCATATAGTCGTACATCGTTTGGCCTTCTACTTTCTCGAATTCGTGCGAGTGATTATGATAGCCGTACTTCAGTCCGTTGGCTTTGCATCTCTTTCCAATTTCGTTGAAGTAATCGCAATATGCCTGGAGTTCTTTCAGCGTTTTGGGAACACCAAGATACGGCGTCACGATGTAGGACATGCCTGCTTCTTTATGATCTTTGATAGCCTGATCCCACCACTTCAGTGATTCGCTGAAGTCTCCGGAAGCTATTTCTGCTTCAGACAGTCCCTTGCCGGTGTGAGAAGACAATACTTTCATTCCGGCAGTTTCGATGTCTTTCTTGAAATCCTTCGGAGTGCGACCATAGAACTTGCCATTGTTATAGTTGGCTGCTTCGACAGCAGTATATCCCATGTTTGCCAAGTTCTTCAGAATTTTTGTATACGTCTTGTACTTATCGGGCTGGCTTACGTCGCCACCGATAAGATCTCTTACCGAATACATCTGCACTGCAATGTCTTTTTTCTGCGCCTTCAGCGAAGTAGGCACTGCAATGATGCAGGCGAGGAGAAAAATGAATAATGCTTGTTTTTTCATGATAACTGATTTTAATTTGATGATTTCTTAGTCCAGAATCTTGATGCGTATGTTACGGAACCATACATCATCTCCATGATCCTGGAAAGCAATGTAACCTTCGTGGTTAGGACCACCTACATTGTTCAGCAGTTCGAATGCGAGCGGCCAGTCTTTTTGGCTGAACTTGCTTGCCTGCAACATATCGGTCCACTTTTGTGTCCAGAGGTGATATTCCACAACGTTTTCATCATTCTGTCCGTGAATCACTGTTCCTTTGTATACCATTATTTTGGCTTTGTTCCATTCACCGTAGGGTTTTGCGTTCTGCGGTTTGGCCGGAATCATGTCGTAGAGAGACATGGACTTACGGTTGCCGTCTTTACCCAACTTGGCATCGGGATGGTTTTCGTTATCCAGCACCTGAGCTTCGGGAGCAGAGATATAGATCGGTTCCAGTCTCATCTCACCGGTGGTAGGGTCTTTGGATTCAACTTCCTGAGCCAGATACAAAATACCTGAGTTACCGCCTTTGGAGATTTTCCACTCTACTTCCAGTTCGAAGTTCTTGAATTTGTGTGCAAATAGCAGGTCGCCGCCGTCACCCTCCTGGGCTTCACCGCCTCCTGAACCGTTGAATTTTATAGCGCCGTCTTCTACAGTCCATTTAGAAGGAACATAGTCTTTGCCATATCCGCGCCAGCCTTTCATCTCTTTTCCGTCGAACAGTACGATATAGCCGTCCTTATCTGTCGGATATCCGGCCAGGTCTACCTGAGGGTTGTCCAATACTTGATATTCCGGCATAGCTGCCGTTTCTTCAGCACTTTCTGTCTTTGCTGTTTTTCCGCCACAAGAAGTTATAACTCCCGAAAGTAGGATGCATCCGCATGCATATAATAATTTGTTATTCATGACTATTTAATTTAAAGTGATTGTTAATTATTTAAGTTTGTTATGGCATATCGGGCAATTTCCAGCCGTCACGATATGTGTGCTTGATAAGCTCCTGGGCAAATGCCTGTGCATTTACCGGATCGGTCATTGCCTTGTCGAATGTAGGATGTCCGTCCTTGATATGGAATCCATCCTTTATCACGGTACGTATGGTAGCAGCAGGATCGATGTTGGTGAAACGCATGTTTGCACCGTCCCAATGCAGTTCCTGGTTGAGGGATTGCAGTCTGATTCCAAGTACTCCCATAACCACCATTTCGTTGAACGGGCCTGCTTCGCTGAAAGGAGATGCTGTCTGAACGCGGTTTGACGCACTTTCTTTACATGCACGTACCCAGTCCATCTGATGAGAAGTTTCAACTTTTCTCAATACCTCAGGAGTGTTCGGAGTTCTTCCCGACAACAGCCATGGATCGGCACCGTAGCAACCGCAAATCAGTGTATCTTTGGTTCCGTGGAAAATAACGCCACCACCTTGGTTATTCATATCTCTTCCTGCAGGGAATCCTTCGGGACGCATCGGCTTCAATCCTCCGTCGTACCAATAAACTTCAACTTCGGGCATGGCAACCTTCGGAAGGTTGGGGCGTGCCGGGAATGTGAATTTAATGGATTGTGCATTCGGAGCACAGTCTGTCAGCAACAACGTTGAGCTGCCTTGAACCTTGCTGGGATATCCTAATTGCAGGCCTTTGAATACGGGATGCAGAATGTGGCAAGCCATATCGCCCAACGCACCTGTTCCGAAGTCCCACCATCCGCGCCAGTTCCACGGAGTGTAGATGGAGTTATATTCACGCTGTTGGGCCGGGCCGAGGAATAAATCCCAACTCAATGCACTGGGTACCTTTTCCGCTTTTTCGGGGCGGTTCAAGCCTTGAGGCCATATCGGGCGGTCGGTAAAGGCTTCTACCTTGGTTACTTCGCCAATTTCACCGTTCCATATCCATGAGCACGTCTTGCGCACTCCCTCACCTGATGAACCTTGATTACCCATTTGAGTAGCCACTTGATATTTATCAGCCAACTTGGCCAGCAATCTGGATTCGTATACAGTATGTGTCAACGGTTTCTCTACATACACATGTTTCCCCATAGTGATGGCTTGTGAAGCAATCAGGGCATGCGTGTGGTCGGCAGTGGCTACCATGACCGCATCGGCAGATTTGCCCAGTTCGTCGAACATCTTCCGGTAATCACGATATCTTTTCGCATTCGGATACTCTTTGAAAACATGGTCGCTGTATTTCCAGTCCACGTCACAAAGTCCGATGATGTTTTGTGAGTTCATGTCCCGCAATACTTGCGCACCACGTCCTCCTACTCCAACACCGAGGATGTTGAGTTTGTCACTGGGGGGCACATGACCGAATGATTTACCCAGAACTGTGTTCGGGACAATCGTAAGCCCTGCTATTGCAGCTGCTCCCGTCTTTAGAAACTTTCTTCTTGTAAAATTTGCCATAACTTTAATTGATTTTAAACAATAATATACTTAGAACGCAACAATCCATATCCGTTCTTCATGGTTTTTCTTCTTTGCAATATTTCATCGAGAGTCTGCGTGTTGCCGATAGCCGGAAGATCCTTGTTCCGGGCATCTTCGAGGAACTTCCATGCATATTCGGAAGCTATTGCAGAATCACGTAATGTAGGCAAGTGCGGGTCTCTGATTCCCGACTCAACCGAGTCGGCAAACAATCTGCACAGCACATCTATATTTTTCCCGCCGAAAGGCTTTTCTTCACGGATGGTCTGGGAGATTCCGTGAAGTTCGACCACAGCAGTCTTGAAATCATGGGTCATGCGTACAATTCCTTTCGTACCTATTATATCAATGTATGAATTATGCGTCTGCACCTGCGAAAGTTGTCCGTACACATGTCCTTGGGTAATATCAAAGACAACTCCGTTTTCGAAAGTGCCGTGGCATTGCAAATACCATGGGTCTTTATAACTCCACATTCTTATTGCTTGTGCATTCCACGTTTTAAAATCACATCCGGCGTACCACCTGGCAATGTCTACGTAGTGCATGCCGCAATCATGGAACGAGGGGCCTTCATATTCGTGTCCTTCGCCCGGAGCAAGCCCGGGAGTAAGGTGGCATACCCGTATGATGGCCAATTCTCCAATTTCACCTTTGGCTATACAGTCTTTAATGAAATTGTGATACCAGGAATTGCGAAGGTAAAGGTTAGTAGTAGAAAAGAGATTTGTATTTTCGGCTGTTCTTACAGCTTCCCATTCTTTTTCGATAGTATCGGCGATAGGTTTCTCACTTATTATATGCTTTCCGCTTCGGATCGCTCTTTCAATCTGTTCCTTTCTTGAGTCGGCAAGGGCAAAGAGTCCGACAACTTGTACTGTTTCGTCATCAAGTATTTCCTGCTCGTCCTGCACTACTTTTGAATACGGCGACAATCGTTTTGCAAGTTCGCGGCTCCTGGGGTCTTTGTCACATATATATGCTATCTCCCACCTTCCGCTCTTTTGCATTTCTTCAAGATAAAATCTTCCCATTCGGCCGAAGCCTATCAGTCCAACTTTAATTATAGTATGCATGTTATTCGTGTTATTAAATATAGGTTATTTTTAATCGTTTGCCAGATATAAGAATCAAACTTTTTTCCTCTTCACAAAGTTAGGATTAAATAAAACCTTTCAAAAGCTTAAACCTAATTATGTAGAATGATAAAATGCTCTACTAATTGGTTATCAGAATAATATGCTTTTTATTCGTCGTTTTTTTGTAGATGACTTGGAGCGCTTTTCCTGCCTATACACATGATTAGTTCCTCAAATTCGTCCCGCTTTTCGGCTGCTTTGTTCCTCATCTTTGTACGATAGTTATATATTGTACTCATCGAGCAGCGTAAAAAGCTGGCTATTTTGGCACTATCCGTTATACCCAAACGGAATAATGCATATATTCTAAGTTCTTTGTTCAGAAGGTCGCCTCTTTTCAAGATAATCTTTTCATCATCGACGAGCAAGTCATTAAATTCAGAAACGAATGTAGGGTATAGGTTCAGGAAGATCTTGTCGAAATGGGAATATAGTTCTTCCAACTCATTATCGATAATTGAGGTGGACTTCAGTCTGTTTATCAGTTCATCGTATTGTTTGTTGATTCCAAGCTTATACAACGTTCTGCGGTACTCTTCCATTTTATCAATGTACGTGGAGCAGATGTCGAAGAACTGTGCAATATACTGTTCTTTGACGATGCTTGACTCAGATAACTCCACATAGCGGTCTTTCAGCATGTCGTTTTTGTCATTCAGCTCACTGTTGAGTTCATTCAGCTTGTTATTGGTATGGGAGAGCTCTTCTTTTATGACCGAAACTTTGTGCATCTGTTTATAGATGTAAGCCACCAATATAATCAGGAAAAGTGAGAGGAAGCTTATCAACGTCAGGTATGTTTTCAGTTTCTTGTTTATTTCGCTTTCCTTATTTTGGTATGAGGCGTTGATGATAGAGTAGAGTGCCGAAATTTGGGTCGCTCTGAACTGAACTCCGGAGAATAGGGCATCTGTAATGGCGAATTGGGAGTATTTGAAGGCTTTTTCGATATCTCCGTCATTATAATATATGATTGCTAGTCGCTGGAAAGAAGCATTCTCTTTTATGGAGTTTTTTATATCGGCAATGGCCGACAGCATGTGGAATATCTTTTCTTGTTCCGGCTCACCTTTCATCTCACTGATATTTCCAAGGTAATGTGCGATTATGGCATATCGGGGAGTTTTTGTTTTTTCTTCCTGAAGCAAGGCATGCAATAACTCTTCTGCTTTGGTCACTTCTTTCAAATCTACGTATCTATGCACTAAATTGATTTTATATTCGAAGGAAGCGGGATTGAGTACAATGAGCAGTGAGTCACGATATCTTTCCATTTGTACTGAATACTGGGGTTGGTTGCTGATGGTTGAATAGTGCTCGAAGAAGCGCAGGTATGCTTCATAATAATCGGGAAGAATTTGGGGAGAAAGCTTGTCGGAATGACAATGTTTCAATATATCTTCCGATTCACGAAATCTTCCGGAATAAGAATATAAGCAAGCAAGGTTTATATCTGATATGGCTTTCAGCTGCGGATCCTTCATGATTTTTGTAATCTCAATGACCCTCTCTGCATAGTGTATGGCAGAATCCAGCCGGAATTTCTTATATTCATCGGATAGCTTTCTATTTATTTCATATTCATATTCCAGCGAATTACCTTTCTTGTTGAGTAGTTTTTTGAGACTGTTTATTTCCAGCTCTTTTTGCTTTATATATTGCTCTTTATTGTTCATTACATAATCAAGAGAGTCTGATACAGACTTAAGGTTTTCTTTTCCATACAATGATGCGGAGAATACGAGGAGTAGCAACAAAGTGATGTAACTTTGCTGGAATATGTTTCCTTTATATTTTGTGGTTAACTTCATAGCCTTTTTTTGCGTTATGCACAAAGATAGCAGTTTTTCTTTAATTAAGATTGACTTCTATTTTATGTCTTTTATCTAATATTCGTTTTGGATGTCTTTTTGTGCTCTATAACATAAAAATGCACTCTAGCTACGCTTAGTTAGAGTGCATTGCAAGCAAACAAACAAAATGTTCCCAATCTTCTCAGATTAAAAACCGAATTAGAATAATACATTATATAGATTATATATAATGGAGCTTTATTCTGCTGCAAAAGAAATAATTTCTTAAAGACGTTTTTAATATCATGGATAATTGTTATTAAAAATAATCTTCAAACTTATTAAAAATAGTACTACATATTGATATTCAGGTTCTTGTGTGCTTTGTCTTGAATTGGGTGGTATATATAGTTTATTTGTCTGTAGTTTCTCGGCTGTAAATGATAGATTATAAGCAATATAATACTTTTTTTTATATCATGAAGGACTATTTTTAATAACAAAAATTTGTATGATATTTTATGCCTTATATATTCTTTATCTTTGTAAGCTAAATGAATTTAATATTGAATAGGTATGGCTTTTTCTAGTTTTAGAGAAGAAGAACGTTGGCGTAATCTTTCTGCACTTGTACGGGTAGGTTGGTGGGAAGCGGACTTCTCTACTCGTCGTTATCTCCTTTCTGAATTTATCTATAAGTTGCTGGGAATCTCCTGTAATATTATAAGTTTTGACGATTTCTGTCAGAACGTGGCTGAAGATTACAAAGATCGCATTAATATGTTGGCTACTATCTGCCCTAATGGAATGGAGGATGTGAGCTTTCCGCTTCATACAGTGGAAGGTGTGGTTTGGGTGAAACTTCTTGTGGGCGAGCGGGAAATTCAGTCGGATGGAAATCTGTTGTTGCGTGGTACTTTGCAGTGTATCAACGAGCCCGATAAAGCAGAATTGGTGTCGGTTAATTATGAACGGGATCGTACTAAAATACTGTTAGATAATCTTTTTGAACACATTTTGACTGGTGTGGAAATATACGATACAGACGGTATCATGCTTGACATCAACGAGCGAGACATGAAAATATTTGGTATTTCCACGAAGGCCGATGTGGTGGGAATCAACCTTTTCGATAATCCAAATTTACCGCACTGGTTCATTGAAAAACTAAGTATCGAAGGTAAGGCGGAGGCATGGTTGGACTATTCTTTCTCTACTGTGGATAATTACTATCATAGCGTGAAGAATAATTTTATCAAGATATATTGCCGTATCAGTAAGGTGTATGACAGTATTGGTAACTTTCTGGGGTATGTGTCTATCAATTCTGATAACAAAGAATTGGAGAAGGCGCAAGTACGCATCAGTGAGTTCGAAACCTTCTTTTTGATGATTTCGGACTATGCCAAGCTAGGTTATGGTAAGTTGAACCTGGTAGATATGAAAGGGTACACCATAAAGCAGTGGCACAAGAACCTGAGCGAGGCTGAAGATTTCTTGCCGGAGCGTTGTGAGGAGATGTATCCTAACCTTTATCCCGAAGACCGCTGTGAGGTGCAGGAGTTTATAAGGCAGGTTAAGGAAGGTACGGCAAAGAGGTTTACGAAAGAGGTGCGCGTGCGGCGGCTTGAAAATAGCGATGAGTGGAAGTGGATACGTTTGGTACTGATGGTGACCTGTTACCAACCGGAAGAAGGAGTCGTAGAGCTGTTGGGTGTGAACTACGATGTAACGGAGTTTAAGAATACTGAGGCCAAACTGATCATTGCCAAGGAGCAGGCTGAGGAGTCCGATCGCTTGAAAAGTGCATTTTTGGCTAATATGAGTCATGAAATACGTACGCCACTCAACTCTATCGTGGGTTTCTCAAGTTTGCTGGCAGAAGAGGAAGATCGGAAGGTATGTCGAAATTATATGGAAATCATTGAAAGCAATAATAACCTACTGCTACAACTTATAAACGATATTTTGGATTTAGCAAAGATAGAGGCGGGAATTTACGACTTCGTATTGAAAGAGGTGGATGTGAACCAGTTGTGTAGCAATATTGTGTGTAGCATGAAATTAAAAGCTTCTGCGGGTGTTGAAGTGGTTTTTGACCGCCACTTACCACAATGCACTATTGTAAGCGACTACAACCGTTTGCAACAAGTTCTCTCTAATTTTGTGAATAACGCCCTCAAGTTTACTGCCAGAGGAAGTATACGTGTGGGGTATGACCGTATGCCTACTGGCAAGTTGCGTTTTTACGTAACGGATACAGGGGTGGGTATCCCCCTTGATAAGCAGAAGGATGTCTTCAGTCGTTTTGTCAAGTTGAACAGTTTTATGCCTGGTACAGGGCTTGGTCTCTCCATCTGCAAACGTATTGTTGAGCATCTTGGCGGGATTATTGGCGTGGAGAGTGAACCGGGTAGGGGAGCTTGTTTTTGGTTCGAACTGCCGGTAGTCGAGAAAAATGGACAATAAAAAATCACTTTGGTAATATTGTTTGTCATAATGACCTTTGGCTAATTTACATTCTTTAGTTTGTGCATTATACAATGAAAACACATAGTTTTAATTATTTAGTAGAATGTAACCATTTAGATATGTTGCAAAATAAATCCAAATGATATAAGGTATAAATAGTAATGAACTTGCTTTTCTTATAGGATAGCTTCTGACAGCATATAATGTCACACAAATGTCAATGATAATAATATCTATAAACCCTAATAAGGGGTTTCGTAAATAGAAGAACAGGATGCTCCATGCAAAATTGAAAATTAGCTGAATGCTGAACAGGTTGCTGAGTTCTTTCTTCTTTTTTGCCTCTGAGAGAAGAATCATTCCGATAGATATTCCCATACAGAGGTAGATAATGCTCCACGCAATAGGAAATACTATGTTTGGAGGTGTTAAGGCAGGTTTGTTGAGAAAAGGATACCATGTTTTAATAGCATCCGCCTGAAAGTAACTTGCGGTCAATCCGACAAAGAAACATATCAATATCGGAAAAATTATTGCTGCTGTTTTTCTCATGTTTTTATTTGGATTATATCATTTAACTTTGTTGTATAACAAGGGGAGAACTGTTCTTGTTTAAGATTTCACTTTTTATTTCTTCCCTGTATTGTCAAGACTTGCCAAATCGGATATGTTCTCAACTATGACACATCCGTCCGTTATTTGATAATATGACAATTGGCTTCCCGTTGAGCGATGGGGTGAGTTGTGAAGTGATGGAAATCCGCTTTTTCCGTAAGTAGCTGATAGATTGAAAAAAAGCACTTCCTATCGTTCGCTTACGGAGGAAGTGCTTCACACAAAAACTAAACTAGACTTAACTAAACTATTCTATTGGGGGAGTTTCACAACTCCTATCTGTTCGATGCAAAGATAAAAAAAGATCTTTTAATGTGCAAAGAATTGTATAATAAATCGACGGTTTTTTTAATTTTATCGACGAATTAGAGAGATTCCTTAGCTCCGCTGGTCTAAAAACTCCTGAAATACTTGTTTGTAACTATCACTTATCGGGATATAATTCTTTCCGAATACGATGCGTCCACGATCGATGATGCGTATTTTATCCTTTTGAACAATATAAGAACGGTGAACACGCATGAAGCGTGAAGTAGGCAGAAGCTCTTCCATTGCCTTCATGCTCATTAATGACAAAATGGGTTTGGGAGAATCTTCCTCGTAGATTTTGATATAATCCTTCAATCCTTCTATGTATAGAATTTTATTTAGCTCTATTTGTACCAGTTTATAGTCGCTCTTTACAAAGATGCTTTGGATCTCCTCTTTGGGCTGTTGCAATAATTCAAACCATTGTACAGCCTTGTTGGCTGCTTGTAGAAAATCTACATAAGAAATAGGCTTCAGCAAATAGTCCAGGGCATTGACTTTGTAGCCGTCTATGGCATATTGGCCGAAAGCTGTGGTAAAGACAATACGCGTGTTGGGATCTACCATTTTGGAGAACTCAAGCCCATTCAGTTCCGGCATCTGAATGTCGAGGAAAAGCAGGTCGATATGCTTTTCCGGTAATTCTTTCATGGCTTGCACGGCACTGGAATACTTTCCGGTCAGTTTCAGAAACGGGGTTTTATGGACGTAGCTTTCCAGAAGGCCTAAAGCCAGAGGTTCATCGTCTACGATGGCGCAATTCAGATTCATGATGTTGAATATTTAAGGGTAATTATACCTTTATCACTAAAACCGATTTATACTCTTTTCCGTCTTCGCTCACTCCCTGTTGCCAGTTGTAATGACCGGGATAGGTCAGATCGAGGCGTTTTTGTACTTGTTCCAGGCCGATGCCGCTTCCACTTTTATCGGTTTCACTTTTGGGGTGGTAACTGTTACTGATTTCGCATCGCACCTCTCCGGGACTTTCGCTGAAGTGAATACGGATGAAGCTAGGTTCGGTAGGGGAGATGCCGTGCTTAAAGGCATTCTCTATGAGGGAGATGAAGATGAGCGGAGCTATTTCCGTGCGGCTGTCCGGTCGGATGTCGATTTGTGTTTCGACGGTGACATTGGAGGACAGACGGATACGCATCAGTTCGATGTAGTTGCGGATGAAGTCCATCTCTTTGTCAAGGGTGACGAAACTTTGCTGATTGTCATAGAGCACATGGCGGAGGAGACGGCTTAACTCTTGAACGGCAGCTTGCGCTTTCTCCGAATCGAAGGCGATAAGGGCATAGATGTTGTTCAGCGTATTGAGCAGAAAGTGAGGATTGAGCTGGTTGCGCAGATTCTTCAGTTCGGCTTCCGTGCGGTTCTTTTCGGCTTCGCGGCGGGCGGCATCCATTTGTACCCATCGGCCACTCATTTTGATGGCGGCGCTTAGTCCTACGGTCAGTACCATGGAGAAGACATCACGTAGGATAAAGATCCATTTGGGCGGTCCCATGTGCCTTCCACCTTTATCGCCGCTACCTTTGGCGTACGTCTGGAATGCATACTCCTGCCACAGATGCGCACCGGCGGCAACGCACAGTATCAGCAATGCATTCAGCAGCAGATATTGCCTGATGCGTCCTTCGAACAGATATCGGGGAACCAGGAAACAATAGTTCACGTAGAATACAATAAGGAAGGAGAGGGGGATGATACTGCCATGGCGCAGATAGTCCATCCAAGTGATGGTAAAGCCGCTGCGCGTCATCATCAGGAAGGGGAAACCGAATACGATTCCCCAGCCGATAACGTGTATCAGCACTTCGACAAGGCGGGAACGGGAGTTAGGAAGCTGTTTCATAATGATGCAAAGATAATATTTATTCGTATCGTATCGCCTCTATCGGGTCCAAATCTGCTGCCTTTTTGGCGGGATACCAGCCAAAGAACACACCGGTCACCGTACATACGGCGAATGAGAGGAATACACTCCAAGCCTGGATAAAGATGGGCCAGTGTGCTACACTCTTCACGATCCAGCTGGCGCCGCAACCGATGATGACACCGATGATGCCTCCGGTGATACTGATAAGGATAGCTTCTATCAGGAACTGGCTCAGAATATCTACGCCACGGGCACCGACGGACATTCGCAGACCGATTTCGCGCGTGCGTTCCGTTACCGACACGTACATGATGTTCATGATACCGATGCCGCCTACTACGAGCGATATACCGGCGATGCAGGCAAGCAGCGTGGTCATCAGATCAGTGGTGGAGTTCAGCATGGTACTGAGTTCCTGCTGGCTGCGGATGGTGAAGTCGTCGTCATCGCTTTCTTTCAACTTATGATTCCTTCGCAGTACCTCGGTGACTTCCTCTGTTGCATTGTCCGTCATGTCTTCGGTGAGGGCAGAGGCGAAGATACCGCTGAGGTAAGTCTGTGCCAGCAACCGCTTCATCACTGTGCTGTACGGGGCAAGCACGACGTCGTCCTGGTCCATACCCATGGAGTTGTAACCTTTCGATTTGAGTACGCCTACCACACGGAAAGGAACCTGGTTGAAACGAATGATACGTCCTACGGGGTCTTCGCCTCCGGGAAAAAGATTATCCTGAATGGTCTTTCCTATGACGCAGACTTTGGCCGAGGTCTGTATGTCGGCTTCGGTAAACATCTCTCCGTTCTCTATGCTGAGCTGGCGGATTTCGAGATAATCGGTACCTACACCACTCACGGACGAGGGGTAATTGTTGTTGCCTGCGATGAGCTGTCCGCTGGAGGAGACGTTGGGGCTGACGGCAGCGAGGAAGCTTGTTTCGTTACGCAGGGCTTCGTAGTCGGCCAGTTTCAGCGTCTGCATGGCGCTGGGGTCTTGACGGACGCCTCCACGCATATCCGCTCCGGGGTGTATCATTATCATGTTAGACCCCATTTCGGAGATCTGCGCCTGGATGCTCTTCTTCGAACCTTGTCCGATGGCAAGCATCGTGATGACGGATGCCACACCGATGATGATGCCCAGCATGGTGAGGAAAGCGCGCAGCTTGTTGTTGTTCAGGGCGCGCAGGGCTATTTTGAAAAGGTTTGTTCCGTTCATATATATATATATAATAAGGTGTAATTAGTCTTCCTCCTGTTTGGGTAATGCAGCCAATGCTTCGGCGGCATTCAGAATGTTACTGTTGATACTGTCGTCCTTGATTTGCCCGTCGCGCAGCACGATGTTACGGCTGCTGTACTGGGCAATCTCAGGATTGTGGGTTACGAAAATGATGGTACGTCCTTCGGCATGCAGCTTCTGGAACAGAACCAATATATCGAAAGATGTGCGTGTGTCGAGGTTACCTGTAGCTTCGTCTGCCAGGATAACGGCGGGATTGTTTACCAGGGCGCGGGCGATGGCGACGCGCTGCATCTGTCCGCCGGACATTTGGTTGGATTTGTGTTCCAGGCGGTCGCCCAGGCCGACGGCTTGCAGGGCTTCGATGGCACGTCGGCGGCGCTCGGAGGCGGAGACGGCAGAGTTGTACATCAGCGGAAGCTCTACGTTTTCAACGGCGGTGGTCTTGGGCAGCAGGTTGTAGCTTTGGAAGACGAAGCCGATTTTACGGTTGCGCAGCACGGCACGTTGTGGCTTGCTCATGGTGCGCACGGAGATGCCGTCCAGGAAGTATTCGCCCTGGGTAGGGGTGTCTAGGCAGCCGAGGATATTCAACAGCGTCGACTTTCCCGAGCCGGAGGTACCCATAATGGTGACGAATTCGCCTTCATTGATGGTGAACGAAACGCCGCGCAGGGCGTGGACTGTTTCGTCTCCCACCTGGAAGTTCCGTTTGATATTTTGGAGTTCAATGACTACTTTGTTCATAATGATTATATATTAGTGTGTATCAGGGCTTATTTGCTCTTCTTCTTATTGCTTCCCGGAGGGCCAGGCATGAAGGGACTCTTCTCGCCACTTTCTTGACTCATGGCTGCTCCGCCTTCGCCGCCGGGCATGCTGCCGATAGTTGCTTCGGTGATTACATTCGTCCCGGCAGTCAGTCCGCTGATGATTTCCGTATTGATGCCGTTCGAGATGCCTACTTCTACCGGGTGCGCGGTGAAGGTATTGCCTTCGCGTGTCCATACCTTGTGCTCGCCTTCGCAATCCTTTACGATATCATTATCTCCGATAAGCGGTTTCTCGGGAGTGAAACGCAGGGCGCGGGCGGGGACGCAGAGCACATCTTTGCGGTCGAGCGTATAGATGGTGACGTTGGCCGTGAGGCGCGGTTTCAATTTCAAGTCAGGATTGTGGGCGGAGATGACCACCTCGTATGTCACAACCGTACTCGATGTGCTGCTGGTGCTGCTGGAAGTTGCGTCGCCCAGGCGTATCTGCGTTACTACTCCTTCGAAGACGTCGTTCGGATAGGCATCTACGGTGAACGAGGCGCGTTGTCCTTCTTCCACACCACCTATATCGGCTTCGTCTACGTCGGCCACTACCTGCATCTGCGTCAGGTCCGCAGCGATGGTGAACAGTGTCGGCGTCTCGAAGCCGGAAGCTACCGTCTGCCCGGCTTCCACGTCGCGACTGATGACTACGCCGTCGATGGGCGAAGTGATGGTGGCATACGACAAGTTGCGTTCGGCCTTGGCCAGTGCGGCCTGGCTGCTTTCGTAGCTGCTCCGTGCCTTCTCGTAGTTGTAGACGGATTGTTCGTAGTCGGTATCGCTGATGAGTTGCTTCTCGTGCAAAGTCTTGTTGCGCTGGTAGAGCTTTTGCTGGTATTCGTATTCGGCTTTTGCGCCGTTGTAGGTGGCGCGTTGCGATGCCAGTTCGCTTTGCAACGTCACGCGATCCATTTCGGCAATGAGTTGGCCCTTCGTCACCACCGAGTTGTAATCCACATAAATTTTGTCGATGATACCACTGACTTGTGTACCTACTTCCACCTCCGTCACCGGTTCGATAGTTCCTGTGGCGGTGACCGACTCTGATATTTCGCCTTTGCTGGCGGTGGCGGTGACGTAAGTCACTTTGTGCTTGGCTTTAGCACCTCCGAAAAGCCATATCCCTCCGCCTGCTATTACGGCGACTATTATGGCTGTGAGGATAATCTTCTTCTTCATACTTATTAATATATTACATTGATATTCTTATTTCCTTAAATGAGAATTTACCAGCGTAGCGCTGGAGCAAGGTTTCCATTCGGATTACTTGCACAGCAAGCCTGAAGGGCTTTCATCTATCAGCCCAGGGCAACGCCCTGGGTTTAAGAACGTCCCCTCATCTTACGCCCTGAAAGGGCATAAGATTGTATAACGGGCTTTTGCCCTTTCAGGGCGCAGAGATAGGAGTGCATTATTACCCAGGGCGTTGCCCTGGGCTTATAGCTGAAAGCCTTTCAGGCTTGCTGCGCTGATGCTTTGCTGCGCTAAATTGTCATTTTACAACTCAATCCTTTCTCCCTGATAGAACCTCAGCAACTGTGCGTTCAGTATCGCCATATATTTGGCTTGCAACGTTTCCTGCTGTGCGCTGAGCAGATTGCTTTTTTCTGTCAACAGTTCTACGGTATTCTTCATCCCCAGGTTGAACTGCTCTTGGATGAGGTCGTAGCTGGTCTGCGTACTGCGAAGCTTCTCCACGGCGGCGGCGTAGCGTTGCTGTGCACTGTTGGCATCCAGCCAGAGGCCTTCGATGGTCTTGTACAGCGTCTTCTGCTCGTCCAGCAGAGACAGCTCGCTGGTTTGCTTTTGCAGTTTGGCTTTCTGCAGGGCGCTTTTCGTCTGGCGGTTGTTGAAGATGGGGATGCTCACGGTCAGTCCCAGCGAGTTGTTCCAGTTCTGTTTCACCTGCTCGCCGAAGGTGAAGTCGCTGCCGTTGGCATTGGTGGTTCCTATTCCCGCGCTGAGGCTCAGGGTAGGGATGTAGCCGGCACGGGCGATGCTGATGTCCAGCTCCGAAGCCTGCACGTCGAGTCTGCTTGCTTCTATTTCGGGGCGTAGGGCGAGGGCGGCGTGGAAGACATCCGTTTTGGTGGGCAGGGGAGACAGCACATGCTCGTCGCCCAGAGCGGGGAGGTAGAGATTCATTTCCGCTTCGCCGTCCAGTTCGAGGAGTTGCTTCAGTTGCAGTTTATAATCTTGCAGGGTGGCTTGTGCGGTCACCAGCTGATACTTGTCCGTACTGACTTGCGCTTCCAGTTGTGCCAGGTCACTCTTGGCGATGCTTCCGGCTTGCAGCAATGCCCGGGCGCGTTCACATTCCGCCTGACTCACTTCGAGGGTCGCTTCGTTCACTTTCACTGCTTCGGCTGCATAGAGAATCTGTACGTAGGTCTGTGCGATGCTCTCTTCGATGCTGTTTTCACTTTGCGCTACGTTGAGGTCGGCGATGCGATTGTTGAGCTGTTGCTGCTTCAGGGTGTTGATGCGTTTGCCGCCGTTGTAGAGGGTCCAGTTGGCGTCGATGCCGTAGCTGCCGTTGTATGAGGTTTTGCTTTGGCTGCTGGTGATGTTGTCACCGTCGATAATCGTGTTCGTTTCGCTGTAGGGACGGTTCACGATGCGCTGGCTCACGTTGGCCGAGAGGCTGGGGAAAAGGGCGGCACGGGCGGTTTTCACGTCTACTTCGGCACTTGCGGCGTTGAGGCGGTTCTTGCGGATGGTGATATTTTGTTGCAGGGCATAGTCGATGCAGGCCTGCAAGTCCCATTGGGCAGGGAGGCTGTCGTGCGGTGCATTCTCTTGCATGGCGGGTTGCACGTTGGCACTGTTTTGTGCGCCAAGCCACGTGCAGCTTGCCATGCAGAGCGTTATCACTGTCAATCTTTTTACGTTCATCATATTTTCGTTTTGCTATGGTTTTTACATTTGCAAATGTAGGGGGTGGGGAGGTGGTATGCAAAAACGATAGACGTTGGGGGAGTTTTCGTCGCCAAAAGTGCTTTTTCTATCGATGGACAGATAGAAGGACGTAAAACGTAAATATTCAGGAGATTATGAAGGGGGAAGCGTTCATTAAACGTTCGTTTTTTGAACGCCCACAAAGGTAATGTTTTTTCTC
>ERZ791737.128-NODE-128-length-95171-cov-4.751325_pt1 | contig 95171 bp, 73 predicted proteins | sample MGYA00510042_ERZ791737 | MGnify/ENA primary metagenome ERZ791737 (study PRJEB30046, sample SAMN00791965) | human gut metagenome | study: EMG produced TPA metagenomics assembly of the A metagenome-wide association study of gut microbiota in type 2... | reverse complement strand
GGCTTTGTGGCGGAAGCCGCTTAGCCGATATGTTGAATTTTTAACGGACTATTATTGTATTAAAATATGCCACAAAGATAGGACTATTTTTAATATTTCACCATGATTTTATTTTTTAATTTCATAGTCGACTCCTATCTCTTCCAATTCCAAAAGCAACTCTTTGTTCAGCAGGATTTTCTCGTCAGAAGCCATCAAGACCGACTTCTTTTCTCGAGAATTCTCTATGTTTACATACAAATCTGACATAGGTTTCTGCTCTGGGTCGATATAACGGTCCAACAATGACTGCAAAGAAGTATTCTCCATATCCGTCTCTGAGATATTCAGCTGAATACCCTTCACTACATCCCCTTTCTTCGACTCCATCAGCTGAATTCCTTTGACATACATCCGCAGACTGTCGTTAAAGCGTGACTGACGATAGCCAATCGTCACCATAATAATATTGCCCACAACAGCATATCGCATAAAGTCAACGAAATCCTGACCGAAAAGACGTATTTCTGCTGAACCTGTATAGTCTTCAATCTTGACAATACCGAACTGGCTGTTGGTTTTTGCAGATGTCAGCGTTTTTGCTTCTACCACAAGACCGCCAAGCACATATTCCGTATCCGCCGACTGCGGCAAAGATGAATTATAATCCTTTGCATGCAAGTTGCATCCGTATTCCACTTCAATGTAATAAGAATCCAACGGGTGTGCAGACAAGTACATTCCCACCAAATCCTTTTCCCAGTTCAAACGTACGATATCGGCTTTTTTCGGACGACGCGGAGGTTCCGGCTTGGCCGTTTCAATCACTTCCGTATCTCCAAAAAGAGACGATACAGAATTAGCCTTGTTCAACTGATACATCTGACCATATTTGATAAGCAGCTCGTCAAATGCAACAGAATTGTCTTCAGCCTTTCCGAAATCCTCGCGGGACACATTCGGGAAACAGTCAAAAGTACCAGCCAGTGCCAAATTTTCCAACACTTTTCTGTTGCAAGTGCTTAAGTTCACACGCTCTACCAAATCGTAGATTGAGGTATATTCTCCGTGAGCCTCACGTTCTTCCAGGATTGACTGCACGGCATTACCTCCGACACCTTTAATAGCAGCCAGGCCAAAACGAATCTCACCCGCCTTATTTACACTGAACTTAGCACGACTTTCGTTGATATCCGGACCTTTTACCGGTATCTTCATCGCCTTGCATTCATCCATAAACTTGCTCAATTTGGTAATATCGTTCAAGTTACGGCTTAACACGGCTGCCATATATTCCGCTGGATAGTTTGCTTTAAGATATGCGGTTTGGAATGCCACCCAACTGTAGCAGGTAGCGTGACTCTTATTGAAGGCATAAGATGCAAACTTTTCCCAGTCTGCCCAAATCTTTTCCAACACCTTCTCGTCGTAGCCATTCGACTTTCCGCCATTAATGAACAGAGGCTTCAATTCTGCCAGCTTGTCGGCAAGTTTTTTACCCATTGCCTTACGCAAACCGTCGGACTGACCACGCGTAAAATTGGCAAGCAAACGCGAAAGCAACATCACCTGCTCTTGGTAAACAGTAATACCGTAAGTATCCTTCAAATACTTTTCCATGATTGGAATATCGTATTCAATAGGCTCCACTCCATGCTTACGCGCAATGAACTGCGGAATATATTCCATTGGCCCCGGACGATACAGGGCATTCATGGCAATCAAATCCTCAAATGTGGATGGCTGCAGTTCACGCAGATATTTTTGCATACCGGCCGATTCGAACTGGAATGTACCGGTAGTTCTTCCTTCACAATAAAGCTGATATGTTTTCGGGTCGTCGATAGGTACATTGTCAATATCAACTACCTCGCCTGTCCGTTCCTTGATATTGTCAAGAGCTTCCTTGATGATGGAAAGCGTCTTCAATCCCAAGAAGTCCATCTTAATCAAACCAGTAGACTCAATCACCGAACCTTCATACTGAGTAACGAGCACCTTCTCGCCGTCCTTATCGGTTGCAGTTGCGACCGGCACCCAGTCAGTAATGTCATCACGACCAATGATTACACCACAAGCATGCACACCCGTATTACGCACGTTTCCTTCAAGAGCCAAGGCATACTTCAAAGTTTCACGTACATCGTGAGAGCCGTAATTCAATTCGTTCTGCAATTCAGGCACCAGCTCATAGCAGTTCTTCAAATTAATCTTCGGCGATTTTCCGTCAACTTCCGGCAGACGGTCGGGAATCATTTTCGTAAGACGGTCACTTTCAGCAAGCGGCAAACGTGTCACACGTGCCACATCCTTAATGGCCGACTTTGCCGCCATCGTACCGTATGTAATGATATGCGCCACTTTTTCCGCTCCATATTTTGCCGTCACGTAGCGCAATACATCGGCACGGCCGTCATCATCAAAGTCAATATCAATATCAGGCAACGAAATACGGTCCGGGTTCAAGAAACGCTCAAACAGCAAATCGTATTTAATCGGGTCAATCTGAGTAATACCCAAACAATAGGCAACGGCGGAACCTGCGGCAGAACCACGGCCCGGTCCAACGGACACCCCTATTCTTCTTGCAGCAGCAATAAAGTCCTGCACAATCAGGAAGTAGCCCGGGAAACCCATATTTTTGATAGTGTCCAATTCAAAGTCAAGACGTTCAGTCTGTTCGGCTGTCAGCGAGTCGCCCCAACGTTTTTTCGCACCTTCATATACAAGATAACGAAGGTATTCATTGTTGTCATTGAAACCTTCGGGCAGCGGGAAATTCGGAAGAATCGGGTCGTGATTGATGGAGTATCGTTCCACCTTACTCAACACTTCCACCGTATTGTCAAGCGACTCGGGAATGTCAGCAAAAAGTTCGTTCATCTCTGCCTGAGTCTTCATCCACTCCTGCTTACTGTATGTCATGCGGTTTTCATCATCGAGAAAAGTACCTGTCGACACACAAATCAGACGGTCATGAGCCTCTGCATCACTCTCATTGACAAAATGCACGTCGTTTGTACATACGAGCTTGATATTATGCTTGCGTGCAAATTCCACCAACACGGCATTCACTTTCTGCTGTTCCGGGTAAACACTGTGATTGGCATTCGGAACAGTGGCTTTATGGCGCTGGAGTTCCAGATAGTAGTCTTCACCAAAAACTTCTTTAAACCATAAGACGGAAGCCTCAGCCTCTTCTATACGGTCCTGCATAATCAGGCGTGGAATCTCGCCACCCAAACAGGCAGAGCAGACAATCAACCCCTCATGATGAAGTTTCAACTGTTCCTTATCGGTTCGCGGATGATAATAATAACCGTCCGTCCAGGCCTTAGAAACCAGTTTAATCAAATTATGATATCCCTTTTCATTTTTTGCCAATACAACCAAGTGGCGGCCCGTATCTTTTTTCGACTCACGGTCCGTCATCAATTTATCGGCCACATACATTTCACAGCCAAAAATAGGAACGAATATCTTCTTTTTGGCAGCTTCCAATTCTGCTTCAGCAGAAGCTACCGCCGCCTCGTCAACCGTTTCGGCCGACTTCAGTTCTTCGATCTGTTTCTTGAGATTTTTTATCAGCTTGTCCGTATCCCCGTTCTTTTTCTTCACATAGTCAAAGAACTCCTTGATACCGAACATATTACCATGGTCGGTCAAGGCAAGCCCCGGCATGCCGTCAGCTATAGCCTTATCAACCAACGATTTAATGGCAGCTTGTCCGTCAAGTACCGAATATTGGGAGTGAACATGTAAATGTACAAATGGATGCATAATCTATATTTCTGTTTTGGACTTGTAAAATTAATCAAAGCATTTCATTCCATAAAAACAAGCAATGGATTATACCAAAATTTAACATTTTCAGCATCGCCCCTCTCCACAATTTTCCGATTATTGAAATAGTTTTTGTAGTTTTGCACCATAATTACATGTAATATCAAAAATCGTGATTTATCCACAATCTTTAGAATCAAAAATAGGTTTCGACGGAGTTAGAACCATCATCGAAAATCTTTGCAACAACAGTTTGAGCAAAGACAAATGCAAGGAAATGAATTTCTCTTCCGATTTCGGACAAGTTCTCACCCAACTCCAACAAACCAACGAATATCTCACCATTCTCAACACCGGGGAAGATTTTCCAAACGGAAACATTTATGACCTGCGGGAAGAACTGGGGCGTGTACGTATCATTGGAGCATATCTGACGGAAACAGAATTGTTCCAATTGGGGCAAACGCTCTCAGCTGCTGCCGACATTTGTGCATTTTTCACTGAGGAACGCAGCAACAAATTCCCCCAACTGAAAAAAATAGCGGACGAAGTGACTACGTTCCCTGAAATACTCCGCATCATAACATCTGCCATCGACAAGTTCGGCAACATGAAGGACAATGCCTCTCCTACACTCATGGAGCTGAAACGGTCACTGCAAATGACCGCAAGCAGTGTCAACGGTATGATGCAACGCATTATGTCGCAATGCAAACAGGAAGGTTTCTTGGAAAAAGACTCATCACCCGTAGTTCGCGACGGCCGTCTCGTCATTCCCGTATCCCCTATGCACAAACGGAAAATCAAAGGTATTGTCCACGACGAATCCGCGACAGGTAAAACTATCTTTATCGAGCCGGCAGAAATCGTCGAAGCCAACAACCGCATTCGGGAACTCGAAGCCGATATTCGCCGCGAGATCATTAGAATCCTTACAGAAATAACTGACAAAATACGCCCGTCATTAGGCGACTTGTTCGCACTCTATAAAATCATCGGAATTTTCGATTTCATTCGTGCAAAGGCTTCCTTTGCACAGGAAATCAACGCCACACTGCCTCACGTTTCGGAAACGCAGGAAATCGAATGGTACAACGCCATCCATCCGATGCTTTTCGTTACACTGAAAAAGCTGAATAAGGAAGTCGTGCCACTGACCATAAAGTTAGACAAAGAAAATCATATTCTTTTGATTTCCGGTCCAAATGCCGGAGGTAAATCCGTTTGTCTGAAAACAGTCGGCATTGTCCAATACATGTTACAATGCGGCATCCTTCCTCCAGTATACAGCAATTCACATTTCGGAATTTTCGAAAATCTGTTCATTGACATTGGTGACGAACAATCTATCGAAAACGAATTGAGTACATACAGTTCCCACCTTTCCAACATGAAATTTTTCATGCAGAAAGGCAATGCAAAATCATTGATTCTTATCGATGAATTCGGAGGCGGAACAGAACCGCAAATAGGTGGTGCGATTGCACAGGCAATACTGCACAAACTGAACGATGCCGGAATTTTCGGTGTCATCACCACACACTACCAGAACCTGAAAAATTTTGCCAACGACACGTCAGGCATTGTCAATGGAGCTATGCTCTACGACCGCCATCTGATGAAACCGCTGTTCCAACTTTCTGTCGGAAACCCCGGAAGCTCATTCGCCGTAGAAATTGCCCGAAAAATCGGTATCCCCGCCGATGTAATTGACGAAGCGGAATCTATTGTCGGTTCCGACTACATCAATATGGACAAATACCTTCTTGATATTGCCCGCGACAGAAAATACTGGGAGAACAAACGTCAAGACATCCGAATCGAGCGGAAGAAACTTGAAAATCTCGTTACGCGATACGAGAGCGACATTGAGCGGCTGAAACTCGAACGGCATCAAATTCTTAAAGAAGCCAAAAGCGAAGCAAAGGAAATCATCGCCAGCAGCAACGCGTCCATCGAAAACGCCATTCATGAAATCAAAAAGGCTCAGGCAGAAAAAGAACGCACAAAAGAAATTCGGAAACAGATTGAAGAGCTTAAATCCCGTCTTGCCAACGATGAAACCGACAGCGAATCATCCGCCAAGCTGGATGAACTTTCCGCTAAAATCCGGAAAAAGAAGCACAAGCACGAAAAGCCCGTTGCCGCACAACCACAAGCAGAGGAAAAGCCTCTCGCCGTGGGCGACAGCGTCACTATCGACGGAAGCAGTTCTGTGGGTGAAATCATTGAAATCGACGGAAAGAATGCCATTGTCACATTCGGCATCTTCAAATCAACGGTGCAACTGTCAAAACTGAAACGAACTCTGCGCAAAGCTACATCTACAGCAGCAAAAGATTCGTTCATTTCTTCGTCGACCACCGATGAAATGAGAAACAAACAGCTTAATTTCAAACAAGACATTGACGTAAGAGGAATGAGGGCCGACGAAGCCATCCAAGCTGTTTCCTACTTTATTGATGATGCAACCCAATTCAACATCAAGCAAGTCAGAATCCTGCACGGAACTGGCTATGGAATTTTACGCCAACGTATCCGCGAATATCTCAACACTGTTCCAAGCATCAAATCGTTTAAGGATGAACACGTTCAATTCGGCGGTGCAGGCATAACCGTTGTCACTCTTTATTAACGACACAAACAAATTCAACAAAAGCAAAAAGCGGAAACCGATAATCGATTTCCGCTTTTTGCTTTTATGTAAGTTCTATTAATCTTTCAATTTCTTCAGAACCTTATTATCGACTTTTACCTTGTACTTCTTGCGCAACTGAGCTACCCATTCTTCTTCCAGATAGTTCTGATAATCGGCAACCACCTGACCGCGGACATCACTCATTTCTTCCGGTTGAGCAAGCACCTTACCACCGTAAACGAAATAGTCGCTGTATTTCTTTTCCGGTTTCACGCGAGGACCACCGAACTTTTCAGAATCAACCATTGCATTCTCGCCTTCAGCCACCAAAACCTTTTCAACTTTGATGAACTTACCAAAATCACGACGAAGAACACGAACCAGGCTGTCTTCACCAAGAGTCTTCAAACGTGCTTTCACCTCTCTTGAAATAGAGTCACCGGTTGTTTGAATCAAAATACCTTTATACTTTGGCGATTCCCACTTGTAATTGTCACGATGAGCATTGAAATATTCTGTCAAGCCTTCCACATCAGTCGAAGCCTTTTCCCAAACATTTCGGTTGCTGATTTCGAACAACAGCATACCGTCGCGGTATTCATTAACCAGATTACGGAATTCCGGATTGTTCTGCTCCAGCATTTGACGTTCATATTCAGCTACCTCACGGTCAATAACGCGATTCGTACGGGCATCCAAAATATTCCATGCCAAATCATCACGTGCCACTCCTACATTTTTCAACTCTGCAATAAGCAATGACAATGGATAATCCCTGTCTGCTATTGTAAACAAAGTTTCTGAAGAATTTTCATAACGCGCGATAAATGCAGAATCCAATGCATTCGGGCTGGTAACCTCTTCTTTCAATTTCTTTTCCAATGCCACATTACGCATCAGTTTATATTGTTTCTTCAGCTGTTCCAATTTTGACTCATAGGCAATGTTTGCATACGGGCTTCCCATAAGCACTGCCATAGCCTGCTCTCTTGCCTCAGCATAAGAACCCAACTTCTTGCTGTCTAATTTCTTTACGATATGCACACCATAACGTGTAGCAAACGGTGCAGAAACAGAATCTTTTGCCAATTCAAAAGAAACCTTTTCAAACTCCGGAACCATTTCACCACGACCAAACCAAGGCAGTTGTCCGCCATTACGTGCAGAACCCGGATCCTGAGATTCCTTCTTGGCAATTTCCTCAAAGTTACCACCGGCCTTTATTACTTTATAAATACTGTCAACTTGAGCAAACACCTCAGCCTTCTGTTCTTCAGTAGCTCTTTGAGGATACAGTTTCAATATGTGTTCAGCAAGAACCTTGCCTTCATCCTCACGAATATCGTAAACTTTTACAATATGATAACCGAAATCCGTTTTAAACACCGGAGAAATTTCACCAACGGGAGTTGAATAACAGGCCTGCTCGAATTGAAACGGGAATCTTCCGACAGAAACATATCCCATGCTACCCTTGTTGTTCTTGACAGACTGGTCAATAGAATATTTCAAAGCCAAATCCTCGAAACTTTCGCCATTCAAGATACATGTGCGGATACTGTCGAGTTTTGCTTCTGTCTTCTTGTTCTTAGCAATGTCTCTATCAAGAGGCAACATGATATGGCTTGCCTTCACATTATATTTCATATGTTCGTAGATTTCCTTCGCCTTGTTTTCCTGGGCTACGGTATCTACCAAATAAGGAGCAGCCAATTCATTCCGATAACCTGCAAATTCCTTTTTAAAAGAAGCTGTAGTATCAATACCGGCAGCCTCCGCATCAGCAACCTTCAATTTATAGACAGTGAACATGTCTATATATTTGTCCAATGGCTGCTTAGCCACCTGCTGCTGATTATTCTTATTATACATATACTCAAATTCAGACAACGTAACCGCTTTCCCGTTTACTGTCATCAATACCGGATCTTTTTTAGGAGCAGCAATGACTGACAAACATCCTGCCGCCAAAACAAGCCCTACGAATAGTTTTGTTTTTTTCATATTATAGATTTACATTAAAAAGCACAGAGATATAACGTTATTCAAAGAATAAAATTACATCTCTGCACTAAAAATATTATGTTCTTAACATTTTTACACGACTGAAACTATTCGCCGCGGCTATAGTTCGGTGCTTCGCTTGTGATAGCCACATCATGCGGATGGCTTTCTGCCACACCTGCATTTGTAATGCGAGTGAATTTGGCATTATGAAGCTGTTCGATATTTGCAGCACCACAGTAGCCCATACCGGCACGCAAACCGCCGACCAATTGATAAATCACTTCATAAAGAGTTCCCTTATACGGAACACGAGCGGCAATACCTTCCGGCACCAACTTCTTCACATCGCTTGTTCCAGCCTGGAAATAGCGGTCCTTTGAACCGTTTTCCATAGCTTCCAACGAACCCATACCACGATATGATTTGAACTTACGACCGTTGAAGATAATTGTGTCGCCAGGAGCTTCTTCTGTACCGGCAACCAACGAACCGATCATTACACTATATCCACCGGCAGCCAACGCCTTGACAACATCACCGGAATAGCGCAAACCACCGTCAGCAATCAAAGGCACACCAGTTCCTTCCAATGCCTTGGCCACATCATAAACTGCGCTGAGCTGAGGAACGCCGACACCTGCAACCACACGAGTTGTACAGATAGAACCTGGACCGATACCCACTTTCACAGCATCTGCACCTGCTTCTACCAACATCTTGGCAGCTTCGCCTGTAGCAACGTTACCGACAACGATATCGATATTCGGGAAATGAGCTTTTGCCTCTTTCAGTTTTTCAATCACATATTTAGAATGTCCGTGAGCAGTATCAATAACAATAGCATCCGCACCGGCATTTACCAATGCCTCCATGCGCTGCAAAGTATCGACAGTCACACCTACACCGGCAGCAACGCGCAAACGACCTTTGGAATCCTTGCAAGCCATCGGTTTGTCTTTTGCCTTTGTAATATCCTTGTAAGTGATCAAGCCGACAAGTTTGTTGTCCTTATCAACAACCGGCAATTTTTCAATTTTATGAGCCTGCAAAATTTCAGCAGCAGTTTCCATATCTGTCGACTGGTTGATTGTAACAAGGTTGTCCTTTGTCATCACCTCGTCGATTCTCTTCTGCAAGTCTCTTTCAAAACGAAGGTCACGGTTTGTTACAATACCGACAAGATAACCGCAATCATCCACAACAGGAATACCGCCAATCTTGTATTCTGCCATCAAATCAAGAGCATCCTTCACAGTTGAGCCACGTTTGATGGTGACAGGATCGTAAATCATACCGTTTTCTGCACGTTTTACAATAGCCACCTGACGAGCCTGCTCTTCAATTGACATATTCTTATGAATAACACCGATACCACCCTCGCGAGCAATCGCGATTGCCATTTGAGCTTCTGTAACTGTATCCATAGCGGCAGTCACAAAAGGTATTTTCAATTCAATGTTGCGTGAAAACTTTGTCGTGAGCTCGACAGTCTTAGGTAATACTTCTGAATAGGCCGGAATCAACAACACATCGTCGTAGGTCAATCCGTCCATTACTACTTTATCTGCAATAAATGACATAACGATTGATGCTTTAAATTTTATTGCACGCAAAGATAGTAAATTTTATCAAAACGTCCATAAAATTTATGCCGAAAAATAACAAAACCGCAAAGAAAAAATATCACGCCCGACCACCATCAGAACAGCACACTTCCTCGTTACCGCCAAAAGCTAAAAAGGTTGAAAATACACATTTTTAAACGGGAAATAATTAACTTTGCAAACTAATGACAAAATAAAGCTATGAGTGATATTATATTAGGTATAGAATCTTCTTGCGACGACACGTCGGCAGCTGTCATCAAGGACGGCATTCTGCTCTCCAATGTCATTGCAAGCCAAAGCGTACATGAAGCATACGGGGGCGTTGTGCCGGAACTGGCATCTAGAGCCCACCAACAAAATATTGTGCCGGTTGTTTCCGAAGCCATCAAGCGTGCCGGCATCGACAAGTCCGAACTGAGCGCAATAGCCTTCACTGCCGGTCCCGGTCTAATCGGCTCCCTGCTTGTAGGCACATCGTTCGCCAAAGGTCTGGCAACAGCACTGAACATTCCGATGGTGAATGTCAACCACCTGCATGGACACGTCCTGTCGCACTTCATCAAAGAAGACGAAAACACGGAAGTTCCCACATTCCCATATATGTGCCTGCTGATTTCCGGCGGTAACTCCCAAATCATTCTTGTTGAGAATTACAACAAAATGCAGATTCTCGGCCAGACAATTGACGATGCTGCCGGTGAAGCATTCGACAAATGCGCCAAAGTAATGGGTCTGCCCTATCCCGGCGGCCCTCATATCGACCGTCTGGCACAAATCGGAGACGCCAACAAATTCAAATTCAGCAAACCGCATATTCCGGGACTGGACTACAGTTTTAGCGGGTTAAAGACATCGTTTCTTTACACTCTGCGCGACGAACTGAAAAATAACCCCAACTTCATCGAAGAGAACCAAGCCGACTTGGCGGCCTCCCTGCAAAAGACCATCATCGACATCCTCATCGACAAATTGGACAAAGCAGTAAAGGAACATCCTGAAATCAAGCAGATTGCCATCGGTGGCGGTGTTTCCGCCAATTCCGGTGTAAGAGACGCCGTAGCCGAATTCTGCGAAAAGCGTGGCATCAAGGCATTCATACCCAAACGTGCATTTACAACCGACAATGCTGCCATGGTGGCCATAGCCGGCTATTTCAAATATCTTGACAAAGACTTCTGCCCTCTCGACATTGCACCATTTGCTAGAGTAGAAGTGTAAAACCCTATAATATAATAAAGGAATGGAAGTTTCTATCATAGCTATCGGCGATGAGTTGCTCATCGGCCAAGTTGTCGACACCAATTCCGGATGGATAGCTCAAGAAATCACCCCTTATGGATGGAGAGTCAAAAGTGTCCGTGTCGTAGCCGACAATGCAAAGGAGATAAAAAAAGCCGTTGAAGACGCTTTTAACGAAACAGACATCGTACTTACTACCGGAGGCCTCGGACCGACAAAGGACGACATCACCAAACAAACCCTCTGCGACTTTTTCGGCGGAGAACTGATCTACGACAAAGAAGTAGAAAAAAATGTGTTGGAAGTTGTGGCAAAACGCAGTTTGACAATCAATCCGCTGACAGCCGCACAAGCCTATGTTCCTTCCAGCTGCAGAGTAATCCAGAACAAAGTGGGGACAGCACCAATCATGTGGTTCGAGAAAGACGGCAAAGTTCTGGTTTCCATGCCAGGTGTTCCGTTCGAAATGCAGGAAATGATGCACACGGAAGTTTTCCCGCAGCTTAAGAAGAAATTCCAGAAAGACGAAACCGTCGAGCATCGCACTTTTATTGTAATAGGATATTCCGAATCATTGCTGGCTGCTGCATTGGAAAACTTCGAAAGCAGCCTGCCGCAAGAAATCCATCTTGCCTATCTGCCCAAGCCGGGCCTTGTCCGGTTGCGCCTAACCGGCGTCAGCAAAGACGGCGACGACCTCGCCTCCAAAATGGAACAGGCAGAGCTACTGTTGAAACAGACTTTGGGCGAAAGCATTATTTGCGACAAGGACATGAGTGTCTCTGAAATTTTAGGAGACCTTCTTTCCAAAAAACAACTTACGGTATCAACTGCTGAAAGCTGTACTGGCGGCAACATCGCGCACGAAATCACAACAGTAGCCGGATGCTCTTCCTATTTCAAAGGAACCGTAGTTGCTTACGCCAACGAAGTGAAACAAGAAATCCTCGGCGTCAGTCAGGAAACGCTTGAAAAAGACGGCGCCGTCAGCGAACCGACGGTGCGCCAAATGGCAAAAAGTGTAGCACAAAAACTTCACACGGATTGCTCGATCGCCACATCCGGCATTGCGGGTCCCGGCGGAGGAACAGAAGACAAGCCAGTTGGCACCGTTTGGATTGCAGCGACAGCCAACGGCAAAACAGTCAGCGAATTGCATCGCTTTGCAGGAAACCGCAGCCGAGTCATCAATCACGCCACCACAATTGCCCAGTTGATGCTCATTAAAATGCTACTTAAATAAGTGCTATACAAAAAAATATATTGAAAAAAGTTAGAAAAATTTGGAGATTATCCAAAAAAACACTTACTTTGCACTCTGTTTTGAGGAGTATAATTGAAAAATAATAAAAAAACAACAATAGCCATGTCAAAGATTTGTCAAATTACAGGCAGAAAAGCGGCCGTAGGTAATAACGTTTCTCACTCTAAGAGAAGAACAAAACGTAAATTTGAGGTCAACCTTTTCAACAGAAAATTCTTCTGGGTTGAACAGCAAATTTGGATTCGTCTTACTATTTCAGCAGCAGGACTTCGTACAATCAACAAGATTGGTCTTGATGCAGCATTGAAGCAAGCAGCAAACAAAGGTTTCTTAACAAGCATTAAAACAGTAGAATAAGATGGCAAAGAAAGCAAAAGGTAACAGAGTTCAAGTAATCCTTGAATGCACTGAACATAAAGACAGCGGTATGCCGGGTACTTCTCGCTACATCACAACTAAAAACCGCAAAAATACAACAGAACGTTTGGAGTTGAAAAAATACAACCCAATCTTGAAAAGAGTAACTGTTCACAAAGAAATTAAATAATATAAGCTATGGCAAAGAAAACCGTTGCAACACTTCAAACTGGTGAAGGACGTACATACAGCAAAGTTATCAAGGCTGTAAAGTCTCCAAAAACTGGCGCATACGTATTCAAAGAAGAAATGGTACTTAACGATGCTGTTAAGGAAGCGCTCAACAAATAATTGAAGAATATATTTTTCCTATCAATAGACGTATAGCTTTTCGGAATTCATTTTCGAAAAGCTATCGTTGTTTATAGACGGAGATTATTCACGATTTTTTATTACTTTTGCATCAAACTATATAACCAACAGCCTATGTTCTATGTATCCAAAAGAATGGAAATAGCCGGTTGTCACAAACTGACGCTCAACTACGAAAGCAAATGCACGCAACTGCATGGGCACAATTGGATTGTAACCGTGTATTGCAAAGCAAAAGAGTTGAACGAAAACGGAATGGTATGCGACTTCAAGCATATCAAAGACAAGATTCACGGCTATCTTGATCATGGAAATTTCAATGAACTCCTTCCGTTCAACCCAACTGCCGAAAATTTGGCAAAATGGATTTGCGATCAAATTCCGGAATGCTATAAAGTTGAAGTCCAGGAATCGGAAGGAAATACAGCCATTTATATCGACGACGAAAAAGATGGAATTTAAAATCAACGAAATTTTTTACAGCCTTCAAGGTGAAGGTTATTTTACCGGTACTCCCGCTGTGTTTGTCCGATTTTCGGGCTGCAACTTGAAATGCCCATTCTGCGACACACAGCATACCGAGGGAGTCAAAATGACAACCGACGAAATTATCAAAGAAATAAACAGATATCCGGCCCGACACATCGTGCTTACCGGAGGCGAACCGTCGCTGTTTATTGACGAGACGTTTGTAGCCAGCATCAAAGAAAAGACGGGCAAATTCATTGCAATAGAAACAAACGGAACTCACTCGCTTCCACAAAACATAGACTGGATAACGCTGTCACCTAAATTCGAATTCTGCAACGATGCCAATTTGGCAATCACGGAATGCAACGAACTGAAAGTCGTGTTCCGCAACCAGGATTTAAGCATCTATGACAATATTAAAGCTGCACACCGATTTCTTCAACCTTGCGACTGCGGCAATCCCAACATCAACAAATCGATACAGAAAAAAGCGGTTCAATACTGTTTGGAACATCCGGAATGGAGACTGTCGCTCCAAACACACAAGTTGTTGGGAATACAATAGGGCCAAAAACGCCAAAACAGCGAATTATTTTGAAAAATAAGTCAATAATTCAGTAATATATTAAAGCTGTGTCCTATTATTTATTGTATATTTGCAAGGAATCAAGATTATGACGAATGAACTTTGAGATATTGTTTGTACTTATCTGCATGATAAGCATGCTGGCAGCTCTAATCTTAGACTTGATGAGGCCGGGACTTGTGCTGCTGAGCATCGTGATACTGTTCCTGTGTGCAGGAATAATCACACCGACAGAGATGCTTGAGGGATTCAGCAACAAAGGAATGATTACTGTTGCTTTATTGTTTTTAGTCAGTGAAGGCGTTAGACAAAGTGGTGCACTTAATATTATTATAAAAAAACTGCTACCGCAAAAGAAAACATCAGTTCCAAAATCACTACTACACATTCTCCCTTCTATTTCTGTAATATCGGCATTTTTGAACAACACGCCTATTGTTGTCATTTTCGGTCCCATCATCAAACGCTGGGCTGAAGCATTGAAAATGCCGGCTACAAAATTTCTAATTCCCCTATCCTACGCCACCATCCTCGGAGGCGTATGCACTCTTATTGGCACTTCTACAAATCTGGTCGTACACGGTATGATCCTGGATGCCGGCATGGAAGGATTTTCCATGTTCGAATTAGGCAAAATAGGAATATTCATTGCAATAGCCGGATTAATTTATCTTATCCTCTTTGCAAACAAACTGCTGCCGAATGACCGTAGCGACAAACTGGAAAAGGAAGAGGAACCCTCCGACAACCTCCATAAAGTGGAAGTCATCATCGGTTCACGTTTTCCGGGTATCAAAAAGACACTGGGAGAATTTGACTTCACACGCCACTACGGAGCTTATGTAAAGGAAGTTAAGCGCAAAGGACAATCCTACACAACCGACCTCGACAAGTTTACAATTCTGGAAGGTGACACATTGATTCTCTGGGCAGACGACACATTTATTCCAACTTGGGGTGATTCACGTGTTTTCCTCATGGTGGCAAACGGTAAGGATAACCAGCCGACTAAGTCAGGTAAAAAACGGATATTGGCATTAGGTCTGCTGATATTCATGATTGTAGGAGCCACTATCGGTGAACTGCCGTTTATGAAAGACGCTGTTCCGGGCATGAAGTTCGACATGTTCTTCTTCGTATGCATCACCACAATTATCATGGTATGGACGAAAATGTTCCCACCGAAAAAGTACACAAAGTACATTTCCTGGGACATTCTGATAACCATTGCCTGTGCATTTGCAATAAGCAAAGCCATGAATAATTCCGGTTTAGCTCCAATGATAGCCAGCTATGCCATCAGCATGACCGACAGTCTGGGCCCGTATGGACTATTGGCTGTCATATTCATCATTACCAACATTTTCACAGAACTGATAACCAACAACGCTGCAGCTGCTCTCAGTTTCCCCATCGCATTGGCCGTAGCTAACCAGCTCGGAGTCAATCCCACACCGTTCTTCGTGGTAATTTGCATGGCTGCGTCTGCGAGCTTCTGTACACCAATCGGCTATCAGACCAACTTGATTGTTCAAGGTATTGGCGGTTATAAATTTACGGATTTCGTAAAAATCGGACTCCCGTTGAATATCATTTCATTTTTATTGTCAACATTCTTGGTTCCTCTTATGTGGGAATTTTAAAATACAAAATCGATTATGAGTACACAACCCGAAAATATTTATCCGATATTCGACAAAATGATGTCGAAGCAAGATAAGGAAGAGTTGCTGAAACAACACGGCGTGATGCTGTGGTTTACAGGCCTGAGCGGTTCTGGAAAAAGTACCGTTGCCATCGCCCTCGAACGGGAACTTCACCAAAGAGGCCTGCTTTGCCGTATTCTTGACGGTGACAATATCCGTAGCGGCATCAACAATAATTTAGGATTTTCCCCCGAAGACCGTGTGGAAAACATCCGCCGCATCGCTGAGGTCGGAAAGTTGTTTGTCGATACCGGCATCATCACTATTGCTGCATTTATCAGCCCGAACAACCAGCTTCGGAACATGGCTTCTGAGATTATCGGAAAGGAAAACTTTGTAGAGGTCTACATTTCAACTCCGCTGGAAGAATGCGAGCGACGCGACGTCAAAGGTCTTTATGCCAAAGCGCGCAGAGGAGAAATAAAGGAATTTACCGGAATCTCCGCACCTTTCGAAGCGCCTGAAAATCCGGATATCGAGCTGGATACTTCCAAGCTTTCCCTTAAAGAATCGGTCGACATCTTATTGGAAGCTATTCTTCCGAAAGTGTCATTCTAAAGTTGTAACAAATAACACTACACAATATGTCAAACTATAATTTAAGCCACCTGCAGGAACTTGAGGCAGAAGCAATCTACATCATTCGTGAAGTAGCTGCTGAATTTGAAAATCCTGTCATGCTTTATTCAATCGGAAAAGATTCTTCTGTAATGGTACGCCTCGCCGAGAAAGCCTTTGCACCCGGAAAAGTACCATTCCCGCTAATGCACATAGATTCTAAATGGAAGTTCAAGGAAATGATTGAATTCCGCGACAACTATGCAAAACAATATGGATGGAATCTGATTGTTGAATCCAATATGGAAGCATTCAAAGCCGGCGTTGGACCGTTTACCCATGGTAGTAAGGTACACACCGACCTGATGAAAACTCAGGCCCTTCTCCATGCTTTGGACAAATATAAATTTGACGCAGCTTTTGGCGGTGCACGTCGTGATGAAGAGAAGAGCCGCGCTAAGGAACGTATTTTCTCATTCCGTGACAAATTCCACCAGTGGGATCCGAAAAACCAGCGCCCAGAATTATGGGACATCTACAATACCCGCGTACACAAAGGCGAAAGCATCCGTGTATTCCCACTGTCAAACTGGACGGAACTGGATATCTGGCAATATATCCGATTGGAAAACATTCCTATCGTGCCGCTCTATTTTGCGAAGGAACGCCCTATCGTAGAAATTGACGGCAATCTGATTATGGCCGACGACGACCGCTTGCCGGCTGAATACCGCGACAAAATTCAAATGCGCAAAGTGCGTTTCCGCACATTAGGCTGCTGGCCGTTGACAGGTGCCGTAGAAAGCGATGCCGACACCATCGAAAAAATCGTGGAAGAAATGATGACTACCACCAAGAGTGAACGTACAACCCGTGTCATCGACTTCGACCAGGATGCAAGTATGGAACAGAAAAAACGTGAAGGTTACTTCTAAATCTTTGTAATTATGGAAAATCAGACACTCAACATAAAAGAATTTCTTGACAAGGACGAACAAAAGGATTTGTTGCGCTTCCTTACCGCAGGTTCTGTCGACGACGGAAAATCGACGCTTATCGGACGACTTCTGTTTGACAGCAAAAAGATTTATGAAGACCAGTTGGACGCACTCGAACGCGACAGCAAACGCATGGGCAATGCCGGCGAACACATCGACTATGCACTGCTCCTTGACGGATTGAAAGCCGAACGCGAACAAGGCATCACCATCGACGTGGCCTATCGCTATTTCAGCACCAACAACCGCAAGTTTATTATCGCTGACACTCCGGGACACGAACAGTACACCCGCAACATGATTACCGGCGGTTCAACGGCAAACGCAGCCATCATTCTTGTTGATGCCCGTACCGGTGTCATCACACAGACACGCCGCCACACATACCTTATTTCCCTGCTGGGCATCAAGCATGTGGTTTTGGCTGTCAACAAAATGGATTTGGTTGATTTCAGCGAAGAAATCTTCAACAACATTGTCAGCGATTACAAAGACTTCGTGTCTACGCTCAACATTCCGGACATCACCTGCATTCCGCTGTCGGCACTCGACGGCGACAACGTCGTGGAAAAAAGCGAACGCACACCCTGGTATTCTGGAAAATGTCTGCTCGACTATCTGGAAACAGTGCCCATCGACCTCGACCGCAATTATAACGACTTACGCTACCCTATCCAATATGTACTCCGTCCGAACCTTGACTTCCGTGGATTCTGCGGCAAAGTGGCAAGCGGCGTAATCCGCGTTGGCGAAACTGTTATGGCACTGCCTTCACGCAAAACATCAAAGGTTAAAAGCATTGTAACCTACGACGGCGAACTACAGGAAGCATTTCCACCACAATGCGTCACTATCACTCTTGAAGATGAAATCGACATTTCAAGAGGTGAAATGCTTGTCAAGCCAAACAACCTGCCTATTGAAGACCGCAACTTCGAAGCAATGCTGGTATGGATGGATGAAGAGCCGATGGACGTAAACAAACAGTTCTACATCAAGCAAACCACCAACACTACCCGCGCCCGTATCGACAGCATCAAATATAAAGTTGACGTCAACACTATGGAACAATCACAGGTTGACAAACTTTCGCTCAACGAAATTGGCCGTGTCGTGTTCACCACAGGTAAGGAACTGTTCTTCGACCCCTACCATACAAACAAGCAGACCGGTTCATTTATCCTGATTGACCCGATTACCAACAACACCTCGGCTGTCGGTATGATTATCGACCGAGTTGATGTAAAGGATATGGCTCACGAGGATGCACTTGCAACCATCAACCTACAAGAACTTGGCATTGACGAATCACACTTCGAGGCAATCAGCAAAGTGTGCATGGAGCTGACACGCCAGGGCATTCCGGTAAAATTAATGAAATAGAAATTTATGGGACTTACATTCGACAAACTTCCGGTCAACACTTTGGTGGGAGCCGACTGGAAAACATTCAAGGCTCTCACGACCGACCAGCATATCGGCAATGCCTACAAGGGCAAATACCGCCTGACCAAGATGGTATGCCGCCTGCTCAGCGCCCTCAAGACTTTTGAGGATGCACGCTACAAGCAAATCGCCGACAAACCGCTCGACATGGATCCGGTATTTATTCTCGGGCACTGGAGAAGCGGCACAACCTTTGTGCACAATGTGTTTGCATGCGACAAGCATTTCGGCTACACAACAACATACCAGACTGTTTTTCCGCACCTTGTGCTTTGGGGACAACCGTTCTTCAAAAAGAACATGGCTGCACTGATGCCAAGCCATCGGCCAACAGACAATATGGAGCTGCAAGTCGACCTTCCGCAGGAGGAAGAGTTTGCCTTGTCAAACATGATGCCGTATACGTTCTACAATTTCTGGTTTTTCCCGGAACGCTGGATGGAATACTGCGACCGTTTTCTGACTTTTGAAAAAATTACGGAAAAGGAACGTGCAGAATTCAAAAACATCTTCATGCGACTGGTCAAAACTTCACTTGCCAATACAGGCGGTACACAATACCTCAGCAAGAACCCGCCGCACACAGGTCGCGTCAAGACATTGGTGGAAATGTTCCCAAATGCAAAGTTCATCTACCTGAAACGTAATCCGTACACGGTATTTGAAAGCACAAGAAGTTTCTTTACCAACACCATCCAACCGCTGAAACTGCAGGACATTTCAAACGAACAGATTGTTGCAAACATCGTCGAAACCTACAAGCGACTTTACGACCGCTATGAGGCCGACAAAGTACTCATTCCGGAAGGCAATCTCTACGAGATGAAGTTTGAAGATTTCGAAGCCAATGCCTACGAAATGACAAAGGACATCTACCAATCACTGCAGATTCCGGGATTTGAAGAAGCTGAAGCTAACATCAAGAAATATCTTGACAAAAAGAAAGGCTACAAAAAGAACAAATACAAGTATGAGGATTCTACTGTGAAAATTGTAGAAGAGAACTGGGGAAAGGCTTTATCCGAATGGGGTTACTCACTATAAAGCCGACAACACTACCAAATAAAAAATGAGCGCGAGTGGCAATTTGCCTTTCGCGCTCATTTTTTGTTTATCTTCTATCCGGATTAAAAACCGACCGCCTCCGGAATCAAACGGAAGCTGTAGCCCTGCTTCTTCAAATAGTCGAGCAGGCGTCCAAGATATTTGTCATAGAATTTATCCGTTCTGTTGGCATCCGTTCCAAGGTGCAACAGCAGAATATGTCCGTTCAAGCCCTGTTTCTTTTCAACCGAAACAATTCTGTCGTAAATAGCCTTGCTGCTCTGATAGTAGGACAAGTCAGGCGTTGTATAATCCATATTGCTACCCGTTCCAGGAGTATAGCTCACCAAAGAAAGTCCCATTTTCTGCGCCCATGAAGCGACTTCCGCATTATACTCTTCAAACGGAGGCATGAAACAGGGAGATGTTTCCGGAGTCAGTCCATATTTCGACATCACTTCAAAACATTTGCGAATATCGTCGGTAAATTCCTTTTGGGAAATCAGTGTCGAATCCGGATTTTTCCAATCAATATAATGCAGATGTCCATAGCTGTGGCCACCCACATAATATCCGCGTTTCACCAGTTCTTCCACAATCGGCCCATTGTTTTCAAAGAAATAGCCGGTAAAAAAGAAATTGGCAGGAACATCATATTTCTTCAACAGGCGCAATACCTTTTCAGCCCCTTCACAATCCTTGTGTGCTGTAAATACCAACGAAATTTCTTTACGGGAAACATCCGTCCGCACAATACCGCCCTGCGAATAGATGTTGGCATCTTTTTCCAATCCGGCCTGTCGCATGCCTTCGCTCTGCAACGACGAAAGGAAATAAGTCATACTTGCCGTACCATCCATCGTCGGCTCGTTTGTTGAATAGTCACCGATAGCATCATGGTAAACCATATCATCCGGTTGGAACTGCTCATAATTGTCGGAAGGCAACCATGGCAAACCCGTCAGATTCACACCTCTCAAACTATTAAAGATATTTGAATACACCGGACCGTCGACCAATCCACCGGTTGCATTTCCCATCCGTTCCTGCACATAGGCCGAGTGAGGCTGTGCCGGATAATCGCCTGAATACGGAAGTTCAACCACCATACTTGTACCCCACGGGTTACAGCCAAACAACCAGTCGCGCAATGCAGCCTCCATTTCTACATAAGTGGAATCGCCGGTCGCTTCCCTATAAAGCATACATTGTGTAACCATCGCCGTTGTCAAGTTGTTGGAACACCAGATAGCCGGAATTCCGAACAAATACGGATTCTTGACAGCCTTCTGATAGGTTCTTTCAATACCTGAACGCAGATTCCTCGCAAATTCCGCACCCAAACGGCGTTCTTTCACATTAGCCAATCGATAATGGCCGACGTTCATAAACGGATACCATTGGTAATGCTTGGCACTGTCAGCACCCATCCACGGTGTTATAGGTTCCTGACGGCCATACTCGACAGCTTCTTTCAAATAGCGGGGATTGCCGGTCATGCGATACAGTTCGGCAGCACCCAATTCCATATCGTCAACCCAATTCACTTCCTCATATATATAGTTGGAAACTACAGATGCCGTCTGGCAGACACCGGGCTTTTTTACACCTTCCTCATATGCATCGGCAGCTTTTTTCCCAATCTTTTCTGCAAATTCAGGATAAAAATCTTTCAGGATTTTTGCCCCCAGAGCAAAAGAAGACGCAAACTTACCGGCAGTGCTTGCCACTCCTGTCGTGGCGTTCATAAACTTACCACGTTGTTGAGGTTCTCCCGAACAGAAATATACGGGACGCCCCAGTCCCGGACCATATCCATAGTCCACTTTATCAGTAGCCGGAGAACGAAAAGAGGCATGGTCGCGGTCGTCCGCTATCTGATTATAGAGTTCGCCCTTTTCGGGGTTCATTCTGTCAAGCCAGTCCAAGCCCCATTTTATCTCATCAACAATATCGGGAATACCGTTAGCTCCTTTATTCCCATTAGCATCGTAATAATCACCAAAAGCTCCGGGATTTGCCTCATAAGCCAACATCATCTGATACATGGCATTGGCCGATGTTGTCGTATACTGCAAATAATCGCCGGCATCATGCCAACCTCCTCTGACGTCAATATGCTGTCCGCTTTTAGTCGGATGGTATTCTATGTAACCGTCATGCTGATGACAGGTATCTTTCAAAAATGGATTATATCCGCAACGTTGCTGACGCATGTAGTGCAATACAAAATCAGCTGTCCCGTTATAAACATTCGTATTAATCGGAAATACAGGAGAAACGGCTTCACCGGCCTTCAGATAATAACTTCCGCTTTTCTGGAATTTGGAAAAGTCAAGCCGATATGAACTGCTCATTTTTCCATATTTACCAGTATTCCGTATCGTACTCAAATGGGCTTCCGTCTTGCCCGTGACCGCGTTGACCAATTCAAAAGATGCCAACTGTTGAGGTTCTTCACTGATAAAAACGGCTACTTTCACTGATTGGGGCAAATAACCCAACTGATTGATGCGCACCCACTGCCCGGCCGAAACCGCGAACGATGCAGCCAAGAGTGTCGCAGCTACAAGAGTTTTCTTCATTAACTTAGATATATGGTTAGATTTGTAAAAATATGGACATTCTTTCCACGCAACAGAAAAGCGTCCGGATTGATTTAGTTGTTCAAAGTTACAGAATAATCAACTTTATTTCTAATTTTCCTTAGAAAAATTTGGTTTATAATATAAACCTGTTTATATTTGCATATCCATCTCAAGGTGGATATATTTTTTACGAACATAGTTTATATTATAAACCAAATTACAAATCAAACAATGGAAACGACACAATTAAATGAAAAAGAAAGTTTGGCACTCATCACAGCGATGATACAAACGACAAGAACACAATTAGGCAAAGGTTCAGGAAACCAGTTTCTCATATACGGAGGTTGTGCCGTAATTCTTGCCAACATCATCTACATTCTGGTTGATGCAACGCAAAATCCTGTATGGAATGCCCTATGGTTTCTTATGTTCACTCCCGGAATCATCCTCTCACTAAAAAAGGATAAACTCAAAGTCATCACCTATACAGACCGAATGATTAGCGACACATGGAAAGTTGTGGGTTCATTGTTTCTGCTTACAACCATTCTCATTTTTGCCATCGGATTTCTGCTCCTTAACATTTGTAGCTTTACTATCATGATGCCGCTTTCCATCATTTATGCCGCAATCGGCACATCGGTTACAGGAATCGTAATTAAAGACAGACCTTTGACAATCTGTCCGCTATTCGGCTTTATTTTTTCCATCTATATGCTGATGAGTATGATAGTTTCCGATATTTCATTTCCCAATTACTGGAATTTGTTATGTGGGATTTCTTTCCTTATCATGATGGTAATTCCCGGCCTGCTTCTCAATAAAAAATCTCAAAAGGTATGCTCAAAGAATTAGATCCACTGCTCCATTCACAACTTCGTCTGGCTGTTATTTCCATACTGATGTCAGTAGATGAAGCCGACTTTGTCTACCTGAAGGAAAAAACAGAAGCAACAGCCGGCAATCTAAGCGTACAGATTGACAAGCTGTCAAATGCCGGATATATTCAGGTAAAAAAAGAATTTGTCGGCAAGAAAACCCGCACCTCCTGCCGCATTACAGAACAAGGCAGAGAAGCATTTGAAAAATATGTCGATGCTCTAAGAAGTTATATCAACATCTAAAAACACTGAGTCCCGTCTGCTCTCATTAATCTTGAAGCAAACGGGACTCAACACTTCTCTATCCGTCACTCTAAATCTTACAGATTTTTCAGGACAGAAATATTTTTCAACGGGTCTTCCGCCTTAAACACATAATTGCCGGCCACAACAATGTCAGCACCAGCTTCCTTGAGCAGACGACCGGTTTCTTCATTCACACCACCGTCAACCTCAATCAAAGCCTTTGAACCGCTGTTCTGAATCATTTCCTTCAGCTGACGAACTTTCTTGACAGCGTTGCCAATAAACTTTTGTCCGCCAAAACCCGGATTAACCGACATAATCAGAACCATATCCACATCGCAAATGATATCTTCCAATACAGAAACCGGAGTTGCCGGATTAATCGTTACACCAGCCTTCATTCCGGCTTCCTTAATCTGCTGAATAACGCGCGACAGATGCAAGCATGCTTCATAGTGCACATTCATGTACTCTGCACCGATTTCCTTAACCTCCTTGATAAATTTCTGCGGCTCAACAATCATCAAATGCACATCCAAAGGCTTCGTACAAACCTTTTTCAGATTTTGAATAACCGGAAAACCGAATGAAATGTTCGGAACGAACACGCCGTCCATAATATCCAAGTGAAGAAAATCTGCTTCACTGCGGTTAATCATTTCAATATCCTTCGTCAGATTCAAAAAATCTGCCGACAGTAGCGATGGAGAAACTAACATTTTACCTATATTTTTGAAAGTAATTATTTCTTTTTCTTGAATGCGTTGTAAAGAATAAACAGAACAACGACCACACCTATTCCATAACCGAAATATGTCAGATATTGGTTATAGTGTTCAATCTGTGCATAAAGCTGATCTTTCGGAATAAACGTACTCAACCAATAACCAAGGCTTGCCAATACGATATTCCAAACGCCGGCACCCAAAGATGTATACAGCACAAACTTAGCCAAATTCATGCGAGCCAATCCGGCAGGAATGGAGATAAGCTGACGGACAGCTGGAATAAGACGACCGATAAACGTTGAAATGGCACCATGTTTGTCAAAGTACTGCTCTGCTTTTACCACTTTCGCCTCATCAATCAAACACATATGGCCAAAACGACTGTTTGCAAACTTGTAAACCAACGGACGACCAATCCAAACAGCAAGGTAATAGTTCACCAAAGCTCCAATCAAAGCACCCAGCGTAGCAAATACCACAACAAGATAAATGTTCAGATTTGAGCCTTCCGTACAAGCAAAATAGGCAGCCGGAGGAACAACTACCTCAGAAGGAAACGGAATAAATGAACTCTCAATAGCCATCAACACTGTAATCCAAAAATAATTCAGATGGGCTTCCACCCACAAAAACAACTCTGTAATTTCCATTCTTTAAATTAATGTTTCGATTAAATTTATGTAATTTTCTGCCATTTACGGCAATACGTGTGCAAAGATAATACAAGGTGAGCGCAGAGACAAATGAAAAACGCAAGTTTTTCTAATTTGACTATGCCGAACCGCAACTTATCTTATTCAAAGACAATGCAAGGTGAGCTCAGTGGCAAATGAAAAACGCAAGTTTTTCTAATTTGGCTATGTCATATCACAGCAATCCTATTTTGGAAAACAGAACCGCATACTTCTCAGCCTTCTGCTCAACCAGCATTGGATATGCCCTGGAAGAAGACACCATACGGCAATGCATATAAACCGTTCCATTCAAAAGAAATTCAACAGTCTCCCCTGTCGCAGGTGTTTTCGTATGTGTCAGTTCAGCTATTATAGAAGCTGATTTTTCACCCGCAGTCACAATTGTACGGCATTGCGGCATCCTTGCCAACATCGCCTCCAATCCGATTGGCTCGACTATTTCCAGAAATTTATCAGAAGCGTTACCTTTTTGACGGATCACCCTCACAGCAGCATCATACATGGCAATCCCCTTTTCATTAAGAAAATCAATGATGGATGGCAAATCATAACCACCGGGGCGGATAAACCGATTTTTGTCACCAAAGAAAATCAATCCCATTATCCTCCACATGTCATTAGTCTTGTTCGGGTAATAGAAATTCATTGACCAACGTTGAGACGGAGGGGGAAAAGATCCCAACATCAACACCTTTGCTCCGGCAGGAACAAACGGCTCGAAAGGATGAGATTCAACTAACTGCGATTCCATTATTCGTATCTTTTATGCTTCAACACTTCTCGATAAAACATCATCAGAACAATCGTCAACACCAGACTCAAAATTGCCAACCAAGGAATAGCATTCATTTCCGTTCCTACTGCTGACAAATCCGTATCTATGATTCCATTTTTCACCAAATAGGTGCTAACCACTACCGCCGAGTTGTTCAGCGCATGTCCTATTACAGGCACCCACAGCGAGCCACTCCACAAAAAAGCATAGCCGAAAAATGCCCCCAAAAGCATACGAGGAACGAAGCCGTAGAACTGGAAGTGCAGCAAACTGAAAATAACAGCTGCAGTCCACACAGCAAAATGCTGCCTTGCTGTTCCTTTGTGCAACACGTTCTGCAATGCACCACGGAAAAACATTTCTTCACCCAAACCGGTCAACACTCCTATATATAAAATTGACAGCAACATGGCAGGTATGGATGACACATCAACCACCTGATTGGTTACCGCCAAGGCGGCTTTTTCGCTTGCCTTCAACCATTGTTCCAATGCCGCCATTGATTCCGGAAGCTTAACCGATTCATTCAAATGAACAATCATGTTCATTGCCGGTGTCATCACGCAATACAGGACAACAACACCAACAACGGCAAAGGCCGACGGCTTTTTGTTCAACTGCAGGAATCGCACCGGCTTGCCGACAACCAACGCCATCAAAAATGCCGGAAGCATAAAAGCCAAAACATTCTGAAGAGCCAACGTCAGTTTGAGATTAGCAACCGTCTCCATACCCGGAAACACCATCGGCATCAATTCCGAAAGGAACGCCGTCAAAAACAATCCAGCTATAAAAAACAGTCCCAAAAACAGCATGGCTTTCCCCATCGGGAACTGGCGAATGCCGGCAAAACGCATATTCTGTCCCTGCATCATTCTATCATCTTTAAAAATTCATCTTCACCTATGATTGGAATACCCAGCGATTTAGCCTTCTCCAGTTTCGCTGGACCCATATTTGCTCCGGCAAATACGTAATCCGTCTTTTTTGAAATGGAAGAAGTGTTCTTTCCGCCGTTCTGCTCAATCATTTTTTTGTATTCATCACGGGAATGATGTTCGAACACACCGCTGATAACAAACGATTTGCCAGCCAGTTTATCAGTCATAGCCGCTTTCACATCCGCAGAAATCGCCATCTGCAATCCTGCGGCGCGCAATCGCTCGATTATTTCACGGTTACGAGGCTCTGCAAAATACTGCACGACATTTTCCGCGATAATAACGCCAATCTCATCTATCGACGTGAGTTCGTCAACAGTTGCCGTCATCAGCTTGTCCATACTGCCGGTTGCATAAGCCAATTTTTTGGCCACCGTTTCACCGACATTCGGAATAGACAACGAATAAACCACTCGTTCAAAAGGAACGTTCTTGGAATCTTCAATACCCCGAAGAATTCTCCGGGAAGTCAGTTCGCCCACACGCCCTACTATCGTCAGCTTGTCGTCAGTCAAATCATAAATGTCCGCTATATTTTTCACCAAACCGACAGCGAACAACTGTTCTGCAGTTTCTTCGCCAATCCCGTCGATGTTCATCATGCGACGCCCCACAAAATGTTCGATTTTACCCGTAATCTGAGGTCGGCAACCATAACGGTTCGGACAGTACCATGCCGCTTCACCTTCGTTACGCACCAATGTTGCACCACACACCTGACAGGTCTTTACAAATTCCACAGGCTTGCTGCCCTCAACCCGTTGCGACTCGTCTACCCCGACTATTTTCGGAATAATTTCTCCGCCTTTTTCGACATAGACCATATCACCGTCGTAAATGCCCAACTGGCGGATAATATCCTCATTATGCAAAGATGCACGTTTGACTATTGTACCCGACAACAAGACAGGTTCCAAATTGGCAACAGGTGTAACAACTCCCATACGGCCGGTTTCAAACGATACAAACTTCAACTTGGTCAAAGCTCTTTCTGCCTGAAATTTATAGGCAATCGCCCAACGGGGAGATTTTGCCGTATTGCCTAAAAAACGTTGCTGCTGAAGATTGTTTACCTTAAACACAAGGCCGTCAGTGGCAACCTCCAATTTTTTACGTTCATTGTCCCAATAATCAACAAAGGCTTTCACTTCTTCAATGGAAGACATCACCTTTGTCGCATCCGACACCTTGAATCCCCATCGGCGCAAAGCCTCCAGACATTCGGAATGAGTAGAAAAAGGCAAATTTTCTCCGACCAGATAATAGAAATAGGCATCCAATCCCCGGCGTGACACTTCCGCCGGATTCAATGTTTTCAATGTACCGGCTGCCGCATTCCGCGGATTTGCCAACAGAGGTTCTTCATTGTATGCACGCTCCTGATTCAACGCCTCAAACGATTTCCAAGGCATCACAATTTCTCCGCGCACCTCAAACGATTCCGGGAAATCATTGCCCTGCAACTGCATTGGCACACTCGGAATGGTTTTCACATTAACGGTAACATCATCACCACGAACACCGTCACCACGAGTAACGGCACGTACCATGCGTCCATGTTCATACACAATGGAAATGGATGTTCCGTCGAACTTCATTTCACCGACGATTTCTACCGTATTTCCCTCTACAGCCGATTTCGTACGGCGAAGAAAATCCTCCACTTCCTCTATCGAGTATGTATTTCCCAACGACAGCATCGGACGTGCATGCTCCACTTGCACAAAGCCGGGAGTCAAGTCACTACCCACACGTTGTGTTGGCGACAGCGGGTCGAACAATTCCTTATGTTCCGCCTCCAATTTCTGCAGACGGTGCATCATTTCATCAAACTCTCGGTCAGAAATAACCGGAGCGTTCAATACATAATAATTATAGTTGTGCCGATGCAATTCCTCACGCAGCCGGCGAATTTCAGCTTCAAATAAATCCATAAGGGTAAAAATATTTCACGAATATACAATCTTTTTGCCATATATGCACAACGACTCTGCGATTTCGACTCGTCCAGAAACAAAAATTCCGTGAATTTCAAACCGATAGAGCAAATAACATTTTTAAACAATAGATTCACCCGAAAACGATAAATATTTTTAAAAACTGTCCACATTTCTCACACATTTGCACTATCTTTGCACATCAATATAGAAACGATAAAATCAATAAGCTCATTAATTCATTATATTCAAGCAAAATGGCTGATATCAAAAAAATTAAAACTGCGCTCATCTCGGTTTTCCACAAAGACGGTTTGGACGAGATGCTTTCTCTATTAAACGAACATGGTGTTAAATTCCTTTCTACAGGAGGAACTAAAACATTTATCGAAAGTCTTGGATACAATTGCGAATCAGTAGAAAACTTGACTGGCTATCCTTCCATCCTTGGCGGACGCGTTAAAACGCTTCACCCGAAAGTGTTCGGAGGTATTTTGAACCGTCGTGAAAACGAAGGCGACCAGGCTCAAATCTCACAATATGAAATTCCGGAAATCGACCTCGTTGTCGTTGACCTCTATCCTTTTGAAGATACAGTAGCATCAGGCGCTCCGGAAGCCGACATCATTGAAAAAATCGACATAGGCGGTATCTCACTTATCCGTGCTGCTGCGAAGAACTTCAACGATGTTGTAATCGTTGCATCAAAACATCAATATGCACCTCTTTGCGAAGTTATCAAAAAGAACAACGATGCTGTCACTTCTCTTGAAGACCGCCGTTTCTTCGCTAAAGAAGCTTTCGGCGTATCAAGCGCATACGACAGTGCTATCTTCAACTACTTCGACAAGGACAACGAATCGGCTGTACGTATTTCTTTCAATGGTGCAACTCATTTGCGCTACGGTGAAAACCCTCACCAGAAAGGCAAATTCTTCGGCAAGTTCGAAGACATGTTTACACAGCTTCACGGCAAGGAAATTTCTTACAACAACCTGCTTGACATCGATGCTGCCGTAAACTTGATTTCAGAATTTACAGAACCGACATTTGCTATTCTGAAACACAACAATGCATGCGGTATCGCTACTCGCGGCACTATCCTCGAAGCTTGGAAAGATGCCCTTGCAGGCGACCCGGTTTCTGCTTTCGGCGGTGTATTGATTACAAACGGCGAAATCGACGCCGCTACCGCCGAAGAGGTTAACAAGATTTTCTTCGAAGTTGTCATCGCTCCTTCATACACAAAAGAAGCTTTGGACATTCTGGAACAGAAGAAAAACCGCATTATCCTCGTTCAAAAACAGAATACACTTCCTACAGTACAATTCCGTTCTATCCTTAACGGCGTGCTGAAACAGGACAAAGACTTATACAAGGAATCAATTGCTGACCTGAAACAAGTGACAGAAAAAGCTGTTACTCCGGAACAGGCAGAAGACTTGCTCTTTGCAAACAAAGTGGTAAAACACAGCAAGAGCAACGCTATCGTATTGGCAAAAGGCAAACAGCTCTATGCAAGCGGTATCGGACAGACATCACGCGTTGACGCATTGCGCCAAGCTATCGAAAAGGCCAAATCTTTCAACTTCGACTTGGAAGGTGCTGTAATGGCTTCTGACGCGTTCTTCCCATTTGCTGACTGTGTGGAAATCGCCCACAAGGCAGGCATTACAGCAGTTATCCAACCTGGTGGTTCTATCCGCGACAACGACAGTGTTGAATACTGCAACAAAAACGGCATTGTCATGGTCATGACTGGCATTCGTCACTTTAAACACTAATTTTCAAACTATCAGAAACAAACTATGGGATTTTTCTCATTCACCCAAGAAATAGCAATGGATTTGGGTACAGCCAACACCATCATCATCCACAATGACAAAATTGTGGTTGATGAGCCGTCGGTTGTCGCTCTCGATTCCCGCGGAAAACTTGTTGCCGTTGGCGAACAGGCAAAGCAAATGCAGGGAAAAGAGCACTCAAACATCCAAACCATACGCCCTCTCCGCGACGGTGTAATTGCCGATTTCAATGCGGCAGAATTGATGATTCGCGGTTTGATTAAAATGGTAAGTTCAAAGAGCCGTTGGTTCTCTCCGTCTTACCGTATGGTTGTCTGCATCCCTTCCGGCAGTACGGAAGTAGAAATCCGTGCCGTGCGCGACTCCAGCGAACATGCTGAAGGTCGTGACGTATATATGATTTACGAACCGATGGCAGCAGCACTCGGTATCGGTCTTGACGTTGAAGCTCCGGAAGGTAACATGATTGTCGACATAGGTGGTGGTACAACGGAAATTGCAGTCATCTCCTTAGGCGGTATCGTTACGAACAAGAGTATCCGCATTGCCGGTGACGTATTGACGGACGATATTCAAGAACACATGCGCCGCGCACATAATGTAAAGGTGGGCGAACGTATGGCAGAACTTATTAAAATTAATGTAGGTTCAGCTCTGACAGAACTCGAAAATCCGCCCGAAGACTACATTATCCACGGCCCGAATCAAATGACAGCCCTTCCAATGGAAGTTCCTGTTTCATATCAGGAAATTTCACACTGCATTGAAAAGTCTATCTCAAAAATCGAGGCAGCTATCCTCAGTGCTTTGGAAAACACTCCTCCTGAACTTTATGCCGATATTGTTCACAACGGTATCTATTTGTCAGGCGGTGGTGCATTGCTGCGTGGTTTGGACAAACGTCTTTCTGAGAAAATCGGTATCAAGTTCACAATTGCTGAAGACCCGTTGCACGCTGTTGCTAAGGGAACGGGCATCGCGTTGAAGAACATCAACCGCTTCTCTTTCTTGATTCGATAGTATAGTATATCGTATTTTATAATCCGGAAATGAAGGTAAAGTTTCTTTACCTTCTATTTCCGTTTTTATAGGCTTCGTGTTTTTACACTACGGACTCACACGGAATAACACCCTTTTAAGTTGTGAAAAACTTAATCAATTTTATTATACGCCACATCTCGTGGTTCCTGTTTTTATTCTATGTCATCATCAGCTGCCTATTGCTGTTTCAGAATAACCCCTATCAGCAATATGTATATCTGACATCGGCAAATAAAGTCAGCTCCTCTATTTATAAAGGAGTCAGCAACGTGACATCCTATTTCAACCTGCAGTCCATCAACAATGACCTGCAGCAACGCAATGCCCTGCTGGAAATGGAAGTCATTACTCTGAAAAGCCAGATTCAGGACTACAAGCTGCTTTTGTCGAACGACACCATCAATCTGCCGGACTCCATTGCAAAAAGTTACGAATACCATTTTGCTCACGTAATCAACAACAGCGTGTCAAAACCAATGAACTACATTACGCTGGACAAAGGACGTCTTGACGGAATTGAACCGGAAATGGGCGTTGTCGACCAAAACGGTGTTGTTGGTATTGTCAGCGTGGTCAGCGACCATGCCGCCCGTGTGATTTCACTGCTCAACCCGAATATCCGTCTGTCGTGCAAAGTGAAAGGTTCCGACTATTTCGGCAGTCTGATATGGGACGGTGAAAGCCCTTATTACGCTACACTTGAAGAAATGCCCCGCCACGTACAGTTCAGCAAAGGTGACACGATTGTAACCAGCGGCTACTCGTCGGTATTCCCCGAAGGGCTGATTGTAGGAACAATTGAGGGCAACAGCAAGGCCAAGGACGACAACTTCTTTACACTCAAAATCAAGCTGTCGACCGATTTTACACGTCTGAGTGTAGTACGCGCCATCAAAAGCAATATCGCCAACGAACTAAAAGAACTCGAATCAAAAGACAATGACTAAACAAATCATACAGTTTTCGATTTTATTTGTCATTCTGACATTTGTTCAAGTATTGGTGTGCAACAACATCAGCATATTCAACATTGCCACACCTTTTATTTTCATCTATTTTCTGGTTCGGCTTCCAATCACCATTTCAACCAACTGGATGCTGACTCTTTCTTTTCTGTCCGGACTGATTGTCGATATTTTTTCCGACACGCAAGGCATGAACGCACTGGCCTGCACTCTTCTGGCCGTTGCAAGAAATCCTATTATCCGACTTTATGTTCCGCGACACGACGAAATAACGGACACAGTGCCATCCATTAAAAGCCTTGGCATTGCCGTATACATGAAATACCTGATTTCTATGATTCTATGCTATTGCAGCATTATCATATTAATCGAGGCATTTACGTTCCAGAATCTCTTGTTTTCAGTTCTGCGAATCGTTTGCAGCACTCTGCTCACTTTTGTCCTTATACTCGGAATTGACAGTATCGTAAACACGAAACATGAAAAAAGACTATAATCTCGAAAAACGCAAATATGTCATTGCCGGTCTGCTTATTGTCATTGTCCTGATTTACCTGTTGCGCTTGCTTGAACTCCAGGTTTTCGAAGACAAGTACAAGGCGAACGCTGACTCCAACGCTTTTTTGAGAAAAACCATATATCCCTCCCGCGGACTCATATACGACCGTAACGGCGAACTGATTGTCTACAATCAGCCCGCCTACGACGTTATGGTTATTCCCCGAGAAATAAAAGATTTCGACTCCATCGACTTTTGCCACACGCTGCAACTGTCAATGGAAGAATTGCGCGGCTATTTTGCCGACATGCGCAATCCGCGCAAGAATCCAGGCTACTCATCCTACACACAGCAAACGCTCATTACCCATATATCTGCTCAGGACTATGGCCGCCTTCAGGAAAAGCTTTACAGATTCCCCGGATTTTTTGTCCAAAAAAGAATTTTACGCCAATATAACTACATAGCGGCAGCCAACGTCATGGGAAATATCCGTGAGGTGAATGCCAACGACATCGAAAAAGACGAATACTATCGTCCCGGCGACTACACCGGCGATTTAGGTATAGAGAAAAGCTATGAAAAAGTACTGCGCGGTGTCAAAGGACAGGAAATATTGATTCGCGATGCACACGGTCGCATTAAAGGCCGATACGAAAACGGGGCACGCGACATTGCCCCTATTTCCGGACGTAACTTGAAACTTGGCATCGACATCAAACTTCAGGAATATGGAGAACGGCTGATGCAAGGAAAAATCGGAGCAATCGTCGCTATCGAACCGGCAACCGGCGAAATTCTTGCTTTGGTTTCCAGCCCGACCTACGACCCTACAATTCTCATCGGTCGTGAACGCGGGAAAAACTATCGTGCACTCGTCAACGACAAATATAAGCCGCTGTTCGACCGGGCTATCATGGCGGCCTACCCTCCGGGGTCAACATTCAAACCGACTCAAGGTCTCATTTTCCGACAGGAAGGCATTGTGACAGAAAGCACGGCTTACCCGTGTCCGGGAGGTTACAACAATGGCGGACTCCATGTGGGATGCCACGGACATGAATCACCCATCACATTGAAACCGGCTATCCGCACATCGTGCAACGCCTATTTCTGTTGGGGACTGAAAAACATGATAGACCGCCGCTCCAAATACGGAAGCTGCAGCAACGCTTTTGAGATTTGGAAAAACTATATGGTAGAAATGGGATACGGTTACAAACTTGGCGTGGACCTTCCAAGCGAAAGCCGAGGATTTATACCCAACAGCAAATTCTACAACAAGATTTACGGAGAAAACCGTTGGAGCGCAAACACCATTATCTCCATTGCCATCGGACAAGGTGAAATTCTTGCCACTCCTCTGCAAATCGCCAACTTGGCCGCAACAATTGCCAACCGTGGCTATTATATAACCCCTCACGTTGTAAAAGAAATAGCCGATACCGTCATTGCAGAAGAATACAAAGTGCAACACCATCCGAGCATCAACAAGGCATACTATGAAGAAATAGCGGAAGGCATGAGAATGGCTGTTGTCGGCGGTACTTGCCGTGTAGCCCAATTCGGAGATGTGGAGGTTTGCGGTAAAACCGGTACGGCACAAAACCCACACGGACGTGACCACTCATCATTCATGGGTTTCGCCCCGATGAATAATCCTAAGATTGCCATCTGTGTATATGTCGAGAATGGCGGTTGGGGAGCAACTTACGGAGTGCCTATCGGAAGCCTGATGATGGAAATGTACTTAAACGGAGAAATATCCCCACAAAGAAAATATTTGGAAGAAAGAATGCTTAACTCCAACACCATCATATACAGTGGTGTGAAAAAGCATTGACAAACATTTTAAACTATGCTCGTAAAAGATACAGACAATCGTAAATGGGAAGTGCTGGAAAGGGAATACCTGTTCCGCCGTCCTTGGCTTACGGCACGAAGAGATGTCGTCAAACTGCCCAATGGAAACATCATTCCGGAATTTTATGTATTGGAATATCCGGATTGGGTAAACGTCATAGCCATAACTACCGATGAGAAGTTTGTCATGATTCGCCAATACCGTCACGGATTGGGAGAAACACGCTACGAATTGTGTGCCGGTGTTGTTGACCCCGGAGAAGATCCGCTGACTGCAGCGAAGAGGGAACTCTATGAAGAAACCGGATACGGGAAAGGCGAATGGGAAAAGATTTCCGTCATTTCTGGAAATCCGAGCACAACCAATAACCTCACCCACTGCTTTGTCGCAAAAGGAGTGGAAAAAATTTCCACACAGCACTTGGAATCATCGGAAGACATCACAGTCCACATTCTCACTGCAGAAGAAGTGAAGACACTGCTGCTCAACGATGAAATCAAGCAATCGCTAATGGCGGCTCCATTGTGGAAATATTTTGCGACAAACAAACTGCTGTAATTTTTGAGTTTCGAAAAAATAAGGGTATATTTGTATAATATAGGATACGGCCCGGAGCTGTCATATAATTGCAACCGACTTATATCCTCGTTATTTTAGCCCAATTCAAATTTGACAAATATGATAACAGACACTTTAATTCAACTATATAAACAAGTAGTTGGAACAGAGCCGACTCAAATCGTCGAACTTCCGTCATCGGGTTCCAACCGTCGCTATTTCCGATTGAGTGGAGAGCAATCGCTAATCGGTGTAGTAGGCACATGCTTTGAAGAAAACCGTGCCTTCCTCTATATGGCAAACCACTTCGCCAGCAAGGGGCTGCCTGTTCCGAAAGTATTTGCAGCGTCCGACGACAAAATGGCTTATGTACAAGAAGACCTTGGCGACACACTGCTGTTTAACGCTATCGAAAAAGGTCGGTTGACAAGCGTATTCAGTGAAGAAGAAAAACAACTGCTTGTCAAAACAATCCGCCTGCTGCCGGAAATCCAATTTGCCGGAGCCGACGGAATGGATTTCAGCTACTGCTACCCTACGGCCGACTTTAATTCACGCGCCATTCTTTGGGACTTGAATTATTTTAAATATTGTTTCCTCAAGGCCATTGGTCTGGAATTTCTTGAAGACAAACTGGAAGACGATTTCCAAAAAATGACAGAAGTGCTGATGAGAAGTTCTTCGGCAACTTTCATGTACCGCGACTTCCAGTCACGTAACGTGATGATTAAGGACGGCGAACCGTGGTTCATTGATTTCCAAGGCGGACGCAAAGGACCGGTCTACTACGATGTGGCCTCTTTCCTGTGGCAGGCAAAAGCAAAATTACCGCACAGTCTCCGCTGCGAACTGATAAAGGAATATATCGACGCATTGCGCAAGTTCCAGCCTGTTGACGAAAACTATTTCAATGCACAACTCCGCCACTTCGTTCTGTTCCGCACACTTCAGGTTCTGGGCGCATACGGCTTCCGTGGCTATTTCGAGAAAAAACCGCATTTCATCCAAAGCGTGCCGTTTGCTATCGAAAATCTCCGTGCGCTGCTGCAAGAGCCGTTCACCGAATATCCGTATCTGAACCAGTTGCTGAATGAATTGGTCAACATGAAACAGTTTACGGACGAGTTGGAGAAAAAACGCCTGACTGTAAAAGTGATGAGTTTTGCCTACAAAAAAGGTATACCCAACGACACAACAGGCAACGGCGGCGGTTTCGTTTTCGACTGTCGAGCTGTCAATAATCCCGGAAAATACGATCGCTACAAACCGTTCACAGGACTGGACGAACCTGTCATTAAATTCCTTGAAGAAGACGGAGAAATTCTGGAATTTCTTGACCATGCCTATTCGCTTGTCGATGCTTCCGTCAAACGCTACATCGAACGCGGTTTCACACACCTGATGGTTTCGTTCGGATGTACTGGCGGACAACACCGCTCCGTATATTCAGCACAACACATGGCGGAACATATCCACAAGAAATTCAATGTCAAAGTGGAATTGGTTCACCGCGAACAGAATATAGAGCAAACGTTTAAAGCCCAATAACTCCGACAATGAAAGCAATGATATTTGCCGCCGGTCTGGGTACACGGCTACGCCCGTTGACCGACAATATGCCGAAAGCATTGGTGCCGGTCGGTGGAAAGCCTATGCTCGAGCGAGTGATTCTGAATCTGATTAAATATGGATTCGACGACATCACCATCAACATCCACCACTTTGGCGGACAGATTATAGATTTCCTCAAGGCCAACAATAATTTCGGTGTCACTATCCATATCAGCGACGAACGGGACGAACTGCTTGACACTGGCGGAGGTATTCTCAAGGCTCGGAATTTTCTGGACGGAAACGAACCGTTTCTCGTTCATAATGCCGACATCCTCACCGACTTGAATCTGAAGGAGTTTTATGACTATCATTTGGGAAACAATGCCGATGCTACCCTCCTGACAGCGAGCCGCAACACAGCCCGCTACCTTTTGTTGGATGACACCAACCGACTGCATGGCTGGATTAATAAAAATACCGGCGAACTCAAACCGCAGGGTTTTGTCTACGAAACAGACAAATACAAGGAGATGGCATTTGGAGGAATCCACATATTGTCACCGTCCATTTTCCCGGCATTGGAAAACTTTACGGACGAACACAAGTTCTCCATTATCCCATTTTATTTGTCGGTCTGCGAAAAACTCAACATTTACGGATACGCACCCGAAGGTTACAAATGGTTTGACATCGGAAAAATTGAGACATTGCATCAGGCTGAAAACTGGATAAACAATAAATAAGAAAATCGGCGTGGAACAGGAAATTCCACGCCGATTACATTTCATATCTGTTTATTAGCGTTTATCGACATTGCCTTCATAATAATTTACGAAAGCCTGATTGACAACCCTCACGCCACCCGGCGTAGGATAATTGCCGGAGAAATACCAGTCACCGGGACATTCGGGTATGGCTTTCCGCAAACCGTCCAACGACTGATATACAATTTCCACTTGAGCGTGAATCTTGTCGGTGACCAGCATATCCACCATCTTTGCAGAAATTTCCTCATCGGTAAACGGTGCATAAATCTGCTGAACAGCATTCACCATCTGCTCTTTCGGCAACTGCAACTGACGGAGACACTCCTGATATACTTCGTCTATTACATTCTGCATTCCCCGCTCCTTCAACAATTCGATAGCTGCTTTAAATGCAATGAATTCACTCATTCTCGACATATCGATACCGTAACAATCAGGATAACGGACCTGAGGCGACGAGGAAACTATCACAATTTTCTTAGGATTCAAACGGTCGAGCATCTGTATGATGGACTGCTTCAACGTAGTTCCGCGAACAATACTGTCATCAATAACGACCAAATTATCCGTAGGACGGACCACTCCATACGTCACATCGTAGACGTGTGCCGCCAAATCATTTCGGGCCGACCCTTCGGCGATAAACGTACGCAACTTGATATCCTTGATGGCTATTTTCTCTTGGCGCAACCGTCTGGAAACAATTGCCTGCAACTTTCCGTCATAATCTGATTCCGACGGATTCAACAACTTGATTTCTTCAGCCATCTTTTTGGAAAGACAAGCTTCGAAACCTTCCATCATGCCGTAAAAAGCAACTTCAGCCGTATTGGGAATAAATGAAAAGACAGTGTTGTCCAAATCATTTCCTATAGCTTTCATCACCCGAGGAACAACATTCTGTCCCAATGCTTTCCGTTCTACATAAATATCCTTGTCGCTACCACGGGAAAAATAGATGCGTTCAAAAGAGCAACGTTGATTTCCGGTTTCACCCAAAATATCTTCAATGTGCATCTTACCGCTTTTGCTGACGATGAGTGTAGAACCGGGTGTAAGTTCCTTTACCTTTTCAACACTGACATTCATAACTGTCTGAATTACCGGCCGCTCGGAAGCCAGAACGATAATCTCATCGTCATAGTAATAGAACGCCGGACGGATACCCTTGCTGTCACGCAAAGCAAACATATCGCCCGAACCGGTCATTCCACAAATAACAAATCCACCATCCCACAGACCGGCTTCGCGACGAAGTATATTCCCGGGCTGAATATTGTCTTCTATTTTAGCCGCCAATTCACAGCCATCCGAACACGTGTCCTTAAACTTGTCGTAAAGCTGCTGGTGTTCACCATCCAAAGCATGACCAAGCTGCTCCAGTATCATGAACGTATCCGAATAGATTCGCGGATGCTGTCCCTGTGAAACCACATAATTATAAATTTCATCGACATTCGTCATATTGAAATTTCCACAGAGCATCAAATTTCGCGAACGCCAATTGTTCCGCCGCAAGAAAGGATGTACATACGACATGCCCGAACGCCCGGTCGTGCTGTAACGGAGATGTCCCATATACATTTCTCCCAAGTACGGCACATTTTCCAGTTCCTCACCGGCCTGCACAGCCGCATCGATTTCGTGATTGACCCGTTCGAAAATCTCTTGAATGGCACCTGCACCCAATGCCCTGTCGCGGTTGATATACTCATTTCCGGGACGGACATTCAGCTTCACACAACCAATTCCGGCAGCTTCCTGTCCTCTGTTGTGCTGTTTTTCCATCATCAGGTAGAGTTTGTTCAAGCCATAGGAATAGGCACCATACTTTTCCCGATAATAGCTCAACGGTTTCAACAACCGGATCATAGCAACACCACATTCATGTTTCAATTGTTCCATAATATCCTTCAGACAAAAAAACGGAAAAGTTTACAACCGTATCCGGTTCATAACCTTTCCGTTTTATATTAGATTCTATAACTCATTTTCATTTATCGAATAAACAACAATTCGCGATATTTAGGAAGTGGCCACATTTCATTGTCAACCATCAGTTCCAGTTTGTCAATGTGGTAGCGAATCACTTCCATACATGGCCGAACCGTGTCGTGATATTGAATGGCTTTCTCCCGTTCGCATTCGATACGGTTTGCCACCTTTCGGGCGTTGACCATTTTTTCAGTCTCTTCCTTGATGACATACATGTGTTCCGAAATCTTCCGGATTGTATCCATTTCCTGCTGAGCTATCATATTGCCTTCTTCTTTGAAAATGCTCTGAATCTTCATCACATTGTCAAGCAACAATGACTGATAGCGTGTTGCAACCGGAATAATATGATTGATAGCAAGGTCACCCAAAACACGCGCTTCAATCTGAACTTTCTTCGTATACATCTCCCACTTCACTTCATTGCGGGCCTTAAGTTCGATTTCAGAGAAGACACCTGTATTCTTGAACATCTGAACGCTTTCCGGCAACAAGTAAGAATCAAAAATCTTCGGTACAGAAGATTCGCAATCCAAACCTCTGCGGGCCGCCTCTTCACGCCATTCGTCGCTGTAGCCGTTGCCATCAAAATGAATGGCACGTGTAGCAACAAATATCTTTTTAACTTCGTCCAGAATAGCTTTTTCTTTCGGAGTTCCGGCAGCTATACGGGCATCAACAACTTCCTTGAACTTCTTCAACTGGTCAGCCACAGCTGCATTCAAGGCAATCATTGCAGAAGCGCAGTTTGCAGAAGAACCGATAGCACGGAATTCAAAGCGGTTTCCAGTGAACGCAAAAGGAGAAGTTCTGTTTCGGTCAGTATTGTCAACTAACAATTCCGGAATCTGAGCCACATTCTTCAACTTCAATCCTTCCTTGCTGGCAAAATTGATGTTGTCATCTACATCCGCATCAATCAAATTATTGATAACTTCCGACAACTGCTGGCCAAGGAACATGGAAATAATTGCAGGAGGCGCTTCATTCGCACCCAGACGGTGTTCGTTGGTTGCAGAAACAATGGAAGCTTTCAGCAATCCGTTGTGACGATGAACTGCTGCCATCACATTGGCAAGGAAAGTAATAAACTGCAAATTTTCCTTCGGAGTCTTGCCCGGGCTGAACAACTGTTCTCCCGTATCCGTACCCAAGCTCCAGTTATTGTGTTTTCCGGAACCATTAATGCCGGAGAATGGTTTTTCGTGCAAAAGCACCTGGAAATTATGACGTTTTGCAACCTCGCTGATCAACGACATCAACAGCAAGTTGTGGTCATTCGCCAAATTGGTTTCCTCATAAATCGGAGCCAATTCAAACTGGTTGGGCGCAACCTCATTGTGACGGGTTTTGGCCGGAATACCCAGTTTGTGACATTCTATTTCCAAATCAAGCATGAACGCTTCAACTCGCGATGGAATAGAACCGAAATAATGGTCTTCCAACTGCTGGTTCTTTGCACTTTCGTGTCCCATCAGCGTTCTGCCAGTCATTACCAAGTCAGGACGGGCTGAAAAGAGAGCCTTGTCAACCAGAAAATATTCCTGCTCCCATCCCAAATATGAAATTACATGTTTCACATTTTCATCAAAGTAGCGTGCTACTGCCGCACCTGCTTCGTCAACAGCATTCAACGCGCGAAGCAACGGTGTCTTGTAGTCCAACGATTCTCCCGTATAAGAGATAAAGATAGTTGGAATACAGAGAGTATGTCCGACAATAAACGCAGGAGATGAAATATCCCAGGCTGAATAACCGCGAGCTTCAAAAGTATTGCGGATACCGCCATTCGGGAAACTTGATGCATCCGGTTCCTGCTGGACAAGTAGTTTTCCTGAAAATGCTTCCAACACTCCGCCCTTTCCATCATGTTCGATGAAACCATCATGTTTCTCTGCTGTTCCGTCAGTCAACGGATGAAACCAGTGAGAATAATGGCGGGCACCGTTATCCATCGCCCATTTCTTCATTCCGGCAGCAACACTGTCCGCCAACTCACGGCTCAACGGTTCCTTGTTGTCAATTGCATATACCAAAGCCTCATACGTCTTACGTTCAAGGTACTGATACATTTTCTGACGGTTGAACACATATTTGCCATAGTAATCCGACGGACGTTCGCTCGGAATATCAACAGGCACAGCCTGACGGCTATAAGCCTCCTCTACTACTTTAAATCTTAATGTTGACATATATCTGATTCAAAAATGATGCTGCAAAGTTACTATAATAATTTCATATCTCCGCTTTACGTTCAGAGGAAAATATCCGAACAAAAAGCCGATATGCAGTGATTCAAAATGCAAAAAAGCTACCAAAGGAAGCCCAATCCGTGTCAAAACCTAAAACAAAAACATGCCCAAAGCAGACAACGACTCACATTTTGACATACATTAATCAACTTTGACAGCACAAAGATACAGAATATTTGATTTATCAAACTATTTTATATAACATTTTTTATTCCACAGGCATAATGCAATCATCAAAATACCTTCGCATATCTACATTGCATCGGCTTTTATATCATTATAAATTACTATCTTTACAACCGTAATTTAAACCTTATAACTATGAAATATTTTTTCTATTCACTTATCTCTCTTGTTGTACTTCTTTTGACAGGAGTATTTTGGTCATGCGCTTCATCCAACAAAAAGGAAGCGAAAGTAAAAACTAACGATGAAACTATTCTACATGCGTGGTGCTGGTCGTTCAATACGATCAAAGAAAACATGAAAGACATTGCCGAAGCAGGCTATACTTATGTACAGACATCCCCGGCAAACACCTGCTTTATCGGCGACAACGGCGGAAAACACATTTTCAGCACTGATGACTCCGGCAAATGGTATTTCCACTACCAACCGATTGACTGGAAGATCGGAAACTATCAGCTTGGCACACGTGAAGAATTCAAAGCCATGTGCGACGAAGCAAAAAAATACGACGTAAAAGTTCTTGTTGACGTACTGCCCAATCACACGGCATTCGACACAACTGCTGTGACAGAAGATTTCATCAAAGCCGTAGGTGGCCGCGACAACCTGTATCATGCCAACGGTCTGAATGTTGTGCAAGACTACAACGACCGCTATCAATGTACAACCGGTGCCATGGGCGGACTTCCTGATGTAAACACAGAAAACCCGGAATTCCAATACTACTTCATGCAATATATCAACGATCTGATTGCCTGTGGTGCAAGCGGTTTCCGCTATGACACAGCCAAACATATCGGTTTGCCTTCTGACCCGCTTGATGAAAAGACAAAAGCGAACGGACAGCAAAACGACTTCTGGGATGTTGCCATGGGTCGCAAACCAATCAAGGATGTCACTCTCGCCAACAAGGACAGCCTGTTCATCTACGGCGAAGTATTGCAGGACAAAAATGTAAAGGAACTGGAATATGCTGAATATTTCGGCATGTGTGCAAGCAATTACGGCCACGCCATCCGCACAATCATCGGCAACCGTAAAGCTACAGACAAAGAAGTCTCCGACTGGCAGCACCCGGTTTCTGCCGAGAAACTGACCACATGGGTGGAATCACACGACACATACTGTAATGCCAACGAATCAGCCGGACTGACAGATACACAAATCCGCCTGGGTTGGGTTATCATTACAGCCCGTCAAAACGGAACGCCTCTCTTCTATTCCCGTCCTGCAGGAAGCACCCGTGAAAATTTCTGGGGTAACAACATCATTGGAGAAAAAGGTAATGACGAATTCAAAAATCCGGAAGTAGTGGCAGTCAACAAATTCCGCAAAGCAATGAGTGGAAAAGCTGAAAAGATTGTCATCTCCGCCGACAGCACCGTTGTTGCCATCAACCGCGGAACAAGCGGTATGGCAATTGTCAACCTTTCAGAACAGCCGGCTGAAATCTCACTTGCAACAACGCTGGAAGACGGTGAATACACCGACAAGGTTCACAACAACGCATTTACAGTGAAGAACGGAACTATTACTGCAAAACTTGAACCGGAAACTTCTTATGTAATTTACTAATTCAATTCTTTATTAAATACGGAACTGCATCACTCCGGTGGTGCAGTTCTTTTTGATTGAACTGTTTCGCAACCTCAAAATTCCGTTATATGAAAAAAATCGTTTCTCTTTTAATTGCCTGTATGGTTTCTTCCATTCTGCTTTCTGCGCAAGATACCATCAGCATCAACAATCCACAATTAAAAATATTTCTTCCTAAAAAAGGAACAAGCACCGGACGTGCCGTGCTTATCCTTCCCGGCGGAGGATATGTAGGACTTGCCGTCAATCACGAAGGCTACGACTAAGCCGAGTATTTCAATGCCAAAGGAATAGCAACCGCCGTACTATCCTATACCATGCCCAACGGCGATCGCTCGCTTCCTTTCAATGATGTGGAGAAAGCCATGAAACTCATTCACCAGCATGCAGACGAATGGAACATCGACAAAAACGACATTGGCATCATGGGGTCTTCAGCCGGCGGACATTTAGCAGCCACCTATGCCACCCATTGCAAACCGGAATTGGCTCCGGCTTTCCAAATTCTGTTTTATCCGGTCATCACAATGGATAAGCGCTACACACATATCGGCTCACACGACAACCTGCTTGGCAAAAATGCGACAAAAGAACTTGAAGACAAATACTCCAACGAAAAGCAGGTAACTGAAAAAACTTCACGAGCCATTATCCTGTTTGCCGACAAGGATGACGTAGTACCGACTGAAAACGGCGTCAACTATTACCTCGCACTGACCCGACACGGGGTTCCGGCCACACTTCATATTTATCCTTCAGGCGGACACGGATTCGGTTACAACAAATCATTCCCCTATCACAAGGAAATGCTACAAAACTTATCTTCATGGCTACACAGCTTCTAAAAAACAAACGGGTCTTTGCATAAGCAAGGGCCCGTTTGTTTTTCTATTAGACTGTTTTGAAAAAACTATTCTGCCTTCATCAACTTTTGCAAAGAATCGACCTGTGCCGAAGTCAGTTCGTTAGAAAAAGCCCGAAAAACCAAAGAAGAAAATTCTCGGTCTGTTTTCCAATTTGATTCAACTGCATCGAAAACAGCTTTATTCAACTCTACGGAAATATTCCGATATCTGCCAACCAGTTCATCTTCCTTCGTCTTTGTCAAAGCGCTGTCGTCTGCCAACTTTCGATATTGCTCCTGCAACTCTTTCTTTAAATTGATTCCCTGACGCTGCTGCATCAGCAACTTGGTATACCGGACATTGTTGTCCGTACCTGTTACGGCATATCCGTTCTGCCCGATTTCCATTTTCAAATCTGCAGGTGACAACAGAAAAGGAAGGACAACAGAATCATTATCTAACCGCAGAAAACTTTCCGATTCATCCATGCAGATACCCGACAGACGGAATTGTCCGTTCTCCACCTTTGCACTGTCGACAAAACGAAGCTTCCCATATTCCGGCAGATATTCATACAACGCCACGGATTTTGCCTTCCGACCGTTCACAAGCCTGCCTTCAAGATTAAACTTGTCCGACGGCTGTTGCGAACAAGCCGCCAAAAGTCCGCCAGCAAAGACAGCCCATAGCCAATATCTATTTTTCTTCATGCTTATTCTTCAAATAGGTAAATTTGTATTGATAAATATTTCTGCCCCAAACCAGTTTTCTACCGGAACGGATGGAATCATTGTTCATTCCAATTTCCTTTTTCGTCACAATATAAGTGTCGTTGACTGTGCTGATATCAATAGCTTCCGCATTATTGATTCTATAAGTATGACCGTCGCCCGTGCAGGGTATCAATTGTACCACCTCATTCGGATTCAGCTTGTAGAATGTCACAGGATGGTCCAGTTCATGTTTCAGCTGAGCCCATCTGTAATTTTCACGAATAGGATACAACACCACTATAATCGGGAAATAAAGACACAACAGAATCTCAAAATATCCGTTCCACGATTTTGGCACAGCAGATATTATGTGGGGCACAATCAGTGCAAACATCGGCATCAACGGATAATAGTATCTCGGCATTTTGAGAATGGAAGCATACAGAATAAACAGCATACTCAAAACGACAATCACCGGTATCCAGGCAAAATTCGGAGACTTGAAAAGTTGCTTGACGTTTTTCGTGAAAATGACAACCAGCAGCAGTCCTGCCATAACAAAAAGCCCGTAACGAGTAAAAAACATGGCACCGATATCACGAATAAATACATATCGGAAAATGTTGCGCACACTGCTGAACGCACGTTCACGATGCACCGATTCATGCAACAGAAAATTAAAGAATCCCGGATACATTATCCATGCAACCACCAATGCTCCAACAGCAGAAAGCAGCAGGAACAAAACGCCCTTCCGTTCGCCATAATGCCATACGGTATACATAATACCCATACCAAACAGCAGAACATATACGGCATTGAAATATCCCAAAGAAATTACATAAGCTATTACCAACGCAAAACCGATGCCAAATTTTTGCCAGTTTATAGTCTGTTTTTCCCGTAATTTCAACACAAGGGACACACCCAACAGCGTCAATGCAATGATACCGGTCTCGGCCATCTGGTATTCACGGATTAGCAAGGTATTGCGTATCGACATGAAATTTCCAAAAGCAACAGCCAAGCCGACAAACACCAGCAGACTCCGTCTTCCGAAAATCCGTCGCGACAATTTATACATCAAGAAAAACGACAAAGAGAAAAAAATCAGATTAAGAATGCCGCCCCGCCAGGAAAATTCCTGCACATCAAACTCATCAAATCCAATCAAAGCCAACCTTAATACCATATAATACAGACTGGCATGAGGAGCATCACCATTGTTTACCCACAAGTGGCCGATATCCTCAACAGCACCCGAGAAACCGCCCTTGTCGTCGAGCGTAATCATTGTTTTCAATTCCTTTCCGGAATAGCTGCCGTCAGGAATATTATTATGGTAATATTCATTGCACGTGCTGAGCATTAAGGAAAAAACTTCATCGCTATGCAATTGATTCTTTATACGGATATCGTTGACCCGCACGAGAAGCAGCACCGCAAACATCAGCACTACAAAAAACAAATCGCAACGCAACTGATTGGCATTATAGAACGCCACAGCTTTTTCCCACCAACGGTCATAAAAAGTTGTTTTCTTCTCTTTCATCTTCATTGTTTTTCAAAGACAGAACGGCACAAATATACACTTTCCACCTTATATAATCACGTTCTACCACGATTATTTCTTTAACGGAAATCCTCCGGCTATCGGGCGAGTGACAGGTTGACCGATATACCGTAATTGCTATTGGCTGTCGGGTAAGCACTGGTTGAAATCAGCGGCTTATTGATTTGGTGGTCAAAATAAGCGGCCAACGTAATGCGCTTGCTCAACACATAGCTTGCCGTAACATTAATGGCAATCGACTGCGTTCCGCTTGTGGCCTGTGTCGTATGTTCCTGAATCTTACGAATCAGCGACTGGTTATGCTGGAACGAGAAGTCGGCATTGAGCATCAAGTCGTTGCTGACTCCGGTCTGAGTACCTTTCATCTTCAACACCGTATTGAAATTGGCTATTTTGTATCCCGCACCTACGGTTATTGCCTTTTGAGATGCTTCCACAAGCTGACCGGCACTTGAGTTCAATGTCAGTGTCCGGCTGTCGCGGTACTCGGCATTGATTGTCATATTGTTATAAAGCGTAGCCGCAACACCCAACAACGGAGCAAATCGTTCGGTAATGGATACCGATGAAATGTTATAGGGTGACGACGGTATCGGAGCCTGTGTCAGTTCATCGAGTGTAAAACCGTAATCGCCATCAACACCTTCCCAATTCAAATAAGAAGTGAACGAACCGACATTATAGGTACACTGATAAGCATGCGACAGAGTGAAGCTCTTGAATATCTTCTTCATGTTACCCAATTTCACCAGACCGTCATAAGTAATGTTCCAGTTCGGCAGCATGGCCGACAACGACGGGAATGCAGACAAACTTATCTTCGACGGATCTTTTCCCGTGTATGCGGCAATGAATGCCGGAATCAGCACATCGCTACTTGTTTGCTTCACTCCGCCATTTTCCGGATTATATGGCTGTCCGGCATATGAAGTTCCGGAAATAAATCCGCTGTTCGGGTACGACATACCACGATACTGATTTTCCAAACGTTGTGCCACTTGCGGAATATAGTCAATGAATTTGTCAAACGTTGCGTTGGCATAACCGTCGGATGCCGAAGAACCGCGCAAAGCCGAAGCAATAGCACAGCTTGTCATCGTAAAGCTACCCGAACGGGTGGTCGGAATATTTTCATACATAAACTGCATCTGGTTTGTACGGTTGTCCGTGCGATTGGATGTCAAACGGATTTTCAATCCCCTTATCGGTTCCAGCTGTACTTCAAAATTAAATTCTTCCGTACGCGAGAAAATAGCCGGCGAGGTTAGATTCATATCGTTCAGCAGCCAACCTCTCGCCATGGCTTTCTGCAAATAGGATTCATCCGTAAAGCCAAAAGCAAAATCCAATCCCGGCGACATTATACCGCCATTTTTCGACTGACCGAACATGTCGCCCACCTCGGGCATGAATTGCGGAATATTGGAAGTCGTCGTACGGCGCCAGCGCACATTGGCATTTCTCACAGACATGGCCAAGCGTGCGGAGTAGTCGCCGATTTCTTTCCAGATGTTCTTGTCTTCCGACAAATCCTCAACAACAACCAATTTTATGCTTTCTTTTCCGGTTGTCAGAATTTGCAGGTTGTTCTCATCGACAATTTTTGTTTTCAACGGGAACGGTTCTCCCTTCAATGTCGTAGCCGTAATCTTCACCTTCTTGTTACGCAAATTGTGCTTCACATCCAGTATTGTATCTTTCAGCTGATAAGTACGCTGGAATTTCTTCGGCTTTTTCATCTTCGACGTTGTACGTGCATTGGAAGAGAACCTGCGGTTCACCTCTTTCAAATATTTGTTCTTATTATACAAAGTCTCAAAATTAATACGGCCGTCAACATTCCACACGCCATTGTTTGCAATCGAATTACCGACAACCTGGTCCTCCAACTGTGCCCCACGGTCCCATTTATAGGTTGCGTTATAGCTCGCATTCGCATTCAGGAAATCCAGTGCAGGAATACGGTTGAACGGAGCCTTATAAGAAGCCGTAAAAGTCTGGTCATAATTCCAAGGAGTACCGAAGCCTTTGATGCTCTGCCATACCGTATCTTTCCAAGCCTTGTATTCGTCAGGGAACAACTGACGGTTGACAACTCCAACGGCTTCTTCAATCCGCGCCATCGTGTTGGAATTGAACGACAGCGACAAACTCTTAGTCAGATTCCAAGTCAATGCAAACTGACGGTCCCAATAGAAATTCTTGCTGACAGATACCGGAATTTCGACATCGACATCCGCTTCGTTTCTCGACTGCAATTCATAGTAATAACGTGACATATTTGTCAAGAAACTCAATGAAGTCGGCACATAGGTAAGCTCCCAGTCCTTAAAGAATTTCACGTTCTTGGATTTACTCTTTATACCTTTAAACGGAGTAAACGGTTTCACGTAAGGTGTGTAACTGTACTGGAAACTGCCCCGATAGTCATTTATATGCTCATACTCTACTGTCGGCGAAATATTCTCCTGTTTATTAAATGAGAAATTAAGCGTAAAGTTAGCCGGGTCCCAAGGCATCGGATTCTTGCTCTTTACATCGAAATTAAATCCCGACAAACTGAAGCTCTTCACCGTCGACTGCTCAATGGCATAATTCTTGATTGAGTCACGCTCCTGCTCCGTAACCGCTTCATCCAAAGCATCTTTCAACAGAATATCCTGATCGAGCGGATTGTACTTGGGTGAATATTTTTCCTTTGTTACGGAATAGTACACCGGAGCCTTCAGTTTCGTTTTTTCCGGCAGGAAGCGACCCACATCCACCTGTGTGGCTACATTATACTGCATGTAGTCATCCATACGGCGGTCAGTCAGACTCTGGTCTACATTACCGAAACCGACAGTTTCTATATGTCCACCCATATTGAGTGTTGCAATATCGCTCACGCCGATATTTACATTACCTTTAGCAGCCCAGCCACCATCCTCGTTAAAGTCAGTAACCTTGAGTTCGTTCACCCAAACTTCTCCGCTCTTCTCACGGCTGGAATTATTGCGCACACCAATCATCACGACACGAACGTCGCTCAACGACGGATTACCGATAACACTAACCTTGTTACCTTCATGCTCGGGGTCATATCCGGTATACAGTTCCGTCATCTTTACCGTACTGCCTTCTTTGTTTTTCTCCCGGTTACGTTCCTTTTTCAAGTTGGTGAACACATCGAGAGCTATGTCCATAAAGTTTTCTTTCGGCCATACGATATACTGGTCAGCCGAGCTATAAGTATTGTACTTGCCCGGTTCCGTCAATTTCAACGGCACTTCATATTCATAGAAGTTATTTTTGATATCGGAACCCAGTCGCAGGAATACCGAAATATCACCGTCTTTCAGTTCTTCCGCCACATCGTCAATCAACCGTTCGGCATGGGTAAACATCTGCATTCGCTTGTACAGACGCAAATCCAACGAAGTGTTTTTATAAACTGCACGGGCATCACCGGCCTTCAATCCGGTCACCTTCAAAGAAACAGCCTGTTCGTTAAGCTGCGTGATTTGCGACTGTCCCGGGTCAACGATACGGTTGACACCCGGAGGCAACACATAGTTTACCGGCTCGCGGCCCGAATTTTCCTCAATGTTCACCACAGACAAATCCAAGTTTCCTTCAGCCGGGGCATCTGCACGCGAATTCAAATTGTATTCATAAGTACGCCAGTCACCACGCACCAGTTCCAACGTAGCAAAACGAAGATGTGTGGCCTGCTTGAAACCGGTCATGAACATACGGATAAAACGAATCGTAGAGAAGTCGGAAATAGAACCGACCACCTTTTCATACTCCTTCAATGGAATTTTAAACTGATACCATACGGCATCGGCAGTTTTACCGTTGCGCAAAGTGACCGTCTGCACCTGCTTGTCGGTAATATAGTTCTGTCCTACCTGCAAATCCTCGCGACGCAAAGAAATGTGGTACTGATAATAGCGTTCATATTCATTCAGCGTATTGTCCTGATTGATGTCCTCCACATCCGGCACACTTCTCGATGACTGATAAAGTCCGTCCTTCGTATCGTCATCGCCCAAAGAGTTGCCTTCTACGCCATTGTATCGTTTGTAGCGTTCCAAAATTGAAGCCTGCTTCTCGTCATAGTCATAGCCACGATAATAGTGGTAATTATCGCCCGACGGGTCGTTAAACGGCGAGAACTGGTCTTCTTCCATAGCCGCAATCGTTGTCGGCGAAAGTTTCAAACGCAGAGACTCGATATATTTCTTATAAGTATCAAATATAAACTCATCGTCGTTATGCAAGCCGTCGAGACCCACATCCTGATATTTACGGGCTCCGGCTGTATTGTCGAAAGCATACGATAAAGAGGTTTCGGTAGCAACGCGTCCCCAAACGGTTTCACGCATTTTCTCCGGATTACCGTCAATCGGATTTCCGTTTTCGTAAGCCTTGAAACCGTCTTTCAAAATATCTTCACTGACTTCACCCAAGTTGAAGTACAAGTCACCACCCTCGTTTGTATCGCCTTCAACCAAGAACGGGTCCATCAGCCAGAACTGAATGTATTCGATGTTCGACGATTCGAAATTCGTATTGTCGAGTTTTCGGGTAATACCACCCCAACGTTTTTCCGGGTTCAGCAGGTTAAAGTTTTCATCAATATTGGTGGCATCAAGGTTATACGGACCACGCTCATTCGGATAGAACGAAAGGTTCAATGTCTGAATAGCTGCCGCTTCACCATAATTCAACTCACGGTTTGGCCAGATTTCACGCGTAGTAACCTCGCGCACATAAGGGCTTGACAACTGGTCCAAGTCGTTTTTGATATAGGCAGGACAGAGAGATGAATTCTTCTGCGTAAACATTCTGTCCACATAATACCAGGCCAGCAATGCCCTGTTTTTCCCATATTCCACATTATTCGACAATGCCGCTTCAGGGAACAAAGCTGAAGCCGACGGGTCGTACGGCGTCGAAGCCAGGAACCAAGAATACGGAGAACGGATATCAATTGAATTTTGTGAAGATTCAAAATCGTCGATATACGAGCTACCCTTGTTTGTTCCCGTCTCCTTTTTGTGAGGAACCAATTGGGCAAATTCACCCTGCGCACTGAACGTTGAAGGAGCTGTAGCATTCACGGTCGGAATCTTGTTTACCAAATTCGTCAGCCACATGAATTGTTTGTTGTATGAAAAATTCATGCCCCAAATCGTATTGTTGATAAGTTCGTCACCAATATTCACCTTTTCCGTCAACGGCTTTTCGGAGAAGTGCATGACAGTTGCTCCGACATTGAAGTCCTTATTGAAGGCATAGTTCAAATCCAAGCCGAGCAGTGTTTTTCGCTGCGTGCTGAACATGGACTGGTTTTCCAACGAAACGCTGACATTCGTTCCAGAGTCAATGATGCTTTGATTGATAATCGTGACAATACCCATGTTATAGTCTACGGTATAGTCGCTGTTCTCAATCAAGGTTACACCACCGGCTGTCACGACTACCGAACCTCGAGGAATATTCATGGCATTCAAACGGATAGACGAACCCGAAGACGCCTGATATTCACCTTCCAATATGAACTTGTTCTTGTCCTGGAACTGCATGGCCACAGTCTGCGTAGAATCATACAGTTCATGGTACACATATTTCTTAGCTTCGTTTTTGTCGGTAATTTGACTTTCCAAATATGAGCCGAACGGTTCTACAACTGGGAAAATAATCTTACCTTGCGATGCTATGACAGTATAGCCTTCAATGAAGTCATAGAATCCGTCGGGATTGCTTTCGTTGTTGGAATCCAAACGGTCGAGATTCATCACCCGCAACAACGGCTTGTTACGAATAGGGTCAACCGGCAAATACTGTACGGATGTACCAGTCGAATCGCTGAGGTATTTGATGTTCAATTTGAAATTCTCTTTCTGTACCTGATAAGCACCCAGCGAATAAACGTTTTTCATCATCAAGTCCCAGTTTGCAAACTTCGGAGAAACCGTCGAACCTTTCAACAGTTTCAAATAAAGCGACTGGTTGGAATCAGCTATATCACTGGAGAATTCGCCGACTTGATAAACCGTACCCTGATAGGTATATTCATAAGCCACCGCAAGAATCTCATCTGCATTCAAGGCCGAATTCAAAGAAATGTAACCCAACGTTTCATTCAAACGATATTCGGAAGAAGAAAGCAGACGTGCACTTTCTATCTTTTCATAGTCGCGTCCACCCTCAATGCCATAAGCCGTCAGCGGGTCCAAAGCCTGTGTCACCTGACTAATATAACGCGCATCCGGATAGTTGGTCTTGATTTCAGTCAAAAGATTGTTAGACGCATTCCGGGGATTATTGGCAGCCGGGTCAGCAACCCAATGAGAATTGGACAAAACCTTATTTTCCGCCAAGTCCATGAATCCGACAACGTTTCGCGCCTCATCATACGTTCCCCGGCGGTTCGTAATCCACACCTCAATTCGCGTGATGTTTATACCGGAAGATACATACGGCAATTTCGAGGCAAACTTGTCATAGTTGTCCCGAAAGAAGTGAGCCAGGAAAAAGTGACGGTTTTTATCATAATCATCCACACCGATGGAGAACGACGTCGTTTGCGCCCCACCCTTAGTATTGACAGTCTGGGATTCTGAATTCTGCTGTGACGCCAATGCCGTCAAGGTCAGTTTTCCGAACTGAAGTTTTGTCTTGATACCAAACAAAGCTGTGCTACCTTTAATCAACGACGAACCGGTAGTCATGGACACATTACCCGCCTCGATGCTTTTAATGATTTCATCCTCTTTTCCATCATACTTGAGTTTCAGATTTTTAGAGTCAAAATCAAAGGTTGCATCCGTATTATAGGTCATGTTGAACTTCAGTTTGTCGCCGACAGATGCATCAATAGTAGCCTGAATTTTCTGGTCGAAATCAAAATAGGTTTTCCGGCGTGAGCTGGCCGGCAATGCCGGGTTGTCGGTTTTATTCGACTTCACCCCCATCTCCACAAGGACAGAACCTTGTGTTTTCAACTGCACCCCGCCCGGTCCAAACACTTTTTCCAACGGACCGAGGGCAAACTTCATATCAAAAATATCAAATTTATCCTTGTCTTTCTGCTCATAAAGTTCTGCGTTTTTCTTCCGATAATAATCCATCATGGAATTACGCAATTCCATATCATTGTATTCATCGGCAGCAAGAATGAAAGGAGTGCTGATTTCGCGGTCACCAATCTTTGTATGAATGATATAGCAACCTGTTTCACTGTCATATTCCGCCTGAGTTGTGATATTTGCGGGGTCTTTCAAGTCGACTGGCGGCTTTTTGTTGTCCAAAAGTTCGTCATAACCGGGTGTAATTGTCGGCTTCACGTCATAATGCATACGCGAAGAATCCCCATTGTCAGCACTTTTTCCGACAAATATCGTAGGAGGCGGAGGTGTCTCTGATTTTTTATATTGCGAATAGCCGATAAATTCATAGGCAGCAAGGCCTACAAAAAAAATCAGCACTACCCACAAGTATTTCAATCGCTCAAAGTTTTTCATTAAGCTAATATAATCCGTTAATATCCGACTTTGAGCACTCTACACCTTACAGCTATAGAAGCTTCAAAGCCTTCTTGATAGCGTCTTCCACCTTCAATGTCGGATTTTCCTTCAACAAACTGCCAACCACTTTCTGGGCAGCAGCCTGCGGAAATCCCAGCATGACAAGGGCCGCAACAGCTTCCTCGTAGGTTTCCGACTTACTTTCCAATTGTATTATTAACGGATTGTCACCCGTTTTTATTTTATCTTTCAGGTCAACAATTATTCGTTGCGCAGTTTTTGCTCCGATTCCCTTTACGGCCTTCAGCTGATTTACATTGCCAGTGGAAATTACTGCCTGCAAATCTTCCGTCGACAACGACGACAGAATCATGCGTGCCGTATTCGGACCGACACCGGAAACAGAGACCAGCAAAGTAAACATCTCACGCTCACTTTTATCCTTAAAACCATAAAGCACATAGGCATCCTCACGAATGGATTCATATAAATAAACCTTGGCAGATTTCTGGTTCTGCAAAGCCGTATAAGTATTTAGCGAGATATTGACAAAATAGCCGACACCATTGCAGTCAACCACCACATAGGCAGGAGTGATTTCATCAATATCACCTTTGACGTATTCCAACATTGTTTTTTCAATTTATAATTGACACAAAATTACAAAAAACAGAGAGAATGACAACACCACTGCTGTCAAATCCCTCTGCTTATATTTGTGCTAATTTACAACGACATTTGAAAAATATTCTTTGAAAAGTTTTTCAGCCCGTTCCAGTTGTTCGGGTGTATTTTCCTTCACATCAGCCAGTTTGTATTCCCAACCCATCGCTTCATATTTATGTACTCCCAAACGATGATATGGCAGAATCTCTACCCGCTGTATTTGCTGAAATCCGCCCAAAGCTTCACCCAACCGCCGGATGTCGTCCTCAAAATCACTGATGCCGGGAACCAGCACATAACGCAGCCAGAACGGACGGCCATTCTTCTCCAACCACTCCGCTGTCTTCAATGTCTGCGCATTGCTACGTCCGGTCAACTCACGATGGCGGTCATCATTGAACTGTTTGATGTCGAGCAACACCAAATCTATTTCGCGAAGCAAAGCCTCCACATGCTCGTTCCACACACCACCGTTTGAATCAAGGCACACATGAATTCCTGCGTCCTTCAACTGTTTTACCAAAGGCAACAGCGCCTGAGCCTGCACCGTGGGCTCTCCGCCGGAAAATGTCACTCCACCTTTTTTTCCGAAAAAAGGTTTCTGACTGACGGCCATTTCCAACATTTCGGTTGCCGACGTTTCTTTTCCGCCTTTCATTTCAATTGTATCGGGATTGGCACAATAAAGGCAACGGAAAGGACAGCCCTGCAAAAACACAACCAACCGCAGCCCGGGACCGTCGAAAGTGCCCATACTTTCATACGAATGCACATTAATCTTGTCTGTCATACGCTATAAGTTAAAAATTCAAGCCGATGCCATGCCCAACAGACACGGCACCGGCCCGAATCATATAAAACGATTATACAGTTTTCAAAATTTAAAAACGTTCATGGAAAGAACGGCTGATAACTTCAAGCTGATGCTCACGGCTAAGTTTTACGAAATTAACGGCATAGCCAGAAACACGAATCGTCAGCTGTGGATATTTTTCAGGATGTTCCATCGCATCTTCCAACATTTCACGGTTCAGCACGTTCACATTCAAATGGTGTGCACCTTTTGTGAAATAACCGTCCATCATTGTCACCAGATTTTCCACACGTTCTTCTGCTGTAGGTCCGAGCGATTTCGGAATAATCGAGAACGTATTGCTGATTCCGTCCTGAGAATCACGATAGCGCAATTTCGTCACTGAACTCAAAGAAGCAATCGCACCGTTCTTATCACGTCCGTGCATCGGGTTAGCACCCGGAGCAAAAGCTACGCCTTTCGCACGTCCGTCGGGAGTAGCACCCGTCTTCTTTCCGTACATCACATTCGACGTGATGGTCAGCAACGACAAGGTCGGACGTGCATTCTTGTATACCGGCAACTTTTTCAGTTCTTCACTAAAATAGTAAACGAGGTCAACGCCCATGTGGTCGACACGGTCATCATTATTGCCGAAACATGGGAACTCGCCTTCGATGTCGAATCCTTCCGTCAAACCAATTTCATTGCGGCGGGCAGTCACCGAAGCATACTTGATAGCCGATAAAGAGTCGATGGCAATTGAAAGACCGGCAACACCGTAGGCAAGGTTAATTCTCGGGTCAGTGTCGACAAACGCCATCTGAGCCTTCTCATAGTAATATTTGTCGTGCATGTAATGAATGATATTCATCGCCTCATTATATACACGGGCAATTTCCGTCAACACTTTCTTATAGTTGGCCATTACTTCCTCAAACTTCAGCTTGTCGCTTGTCAGCACCGGAATACCTTTTACCATTACGGTACCTGTATTTTCACAACGTCCGCCGTTGATGGCCAACAACAAAGCCTTTGCAAGGTTAGCACGCGCACCGAAGAACTGAATCTGCTTGCCGATTGCCTGATAAGAAACGCAGCAGGCGATGCCGTAATCGTCGCAACCGCGCACTTCGCGCATCAAATCGTCGTTCTCATATTGAATCGAGCTTGTGTCTACAGAAACCTGCGCACAGAATGCCTTGAATCCTTCCGGCAGATCCGGACTCCAAAGCACAGTCAAGTTAGGTTCCGGAGACGGACCGAGGTTATAAAGTGTCTGCAAGAAACGGAATGAAGTCTTTGTCACCTTTGTACGGCCATCATTGAAACGGCCGCCGATAGCTTCCGTCACCCAAGTCGGGTCACCGGCAAAGATATCGTTGTACGACTGCATGCGCAAATGACGAACCATGCGCAATTTAATGACGAACTGGTCAATCAATTCCTGTGCGAAAGTCTCGTCGATAATACCATGAGCCAAATCATATTCAATAAAGATGTCGAGGAAGGAAGAAACGTTACCCAACGACATGGCTGCACCGTCCTGCTCTTTCACGGCAGCAAGATAAGCCATATAAACCCATTGGACAGCTTCGTGGGCGGATGTAGCCGGACAGCTCAAATCCAATCCGTAGTACTCTCCCATTGTCTTGATATCGTTCAATGCCTTGATTTGCTCAGCCACTTCCTCACGCAAACGAATGCGGGCATCGGTCATCGGACCTGTCAAATGCCGCAAGTCATCACGCTTCGCTTCAATCAAGCGGTCAATACCGTATAAAGCCAGACGACGATAGTCACCGATAATACGGCCACGCGCATAATTGTCAGGCAGTCCTGTCAAGAAACCCAAAGAACGGAAAGAGCGAATTTCTTCTGTGTAGGCATCAAACACACCGTCATTATGCGTTTTTCGATAATGAGTAAAAATATCCTTTACCTTTTCGTCTACTTCCAGACCGTTTTCGCGGCAAGCCTTAGCCACTACATTGATACCGCCAAACGGCTTGATGGCACGTTTCAGCAGTTCATCCGTCTGCAAGCCGACAATCAGTTCATTTTCCTTGTCAATGTATCCTGCCTTATGTGAGGTAATGGTCGACACCGTGACGTTATCCAACGAACGGACGCCATTGTTGTTGCGTTCCTCTTCAAGTGCTTTCAAACAGATTTCCCAAATTCGCTTGGTTCATTCAGTCGGTCCCTGAAGGAAGGAAGCATCACCGGTATAAGGTGCAATGTTAACACTAACGAAATCACTTACGTTGATTTCTTTACTCCAAAGCCCATCAATAAAGGTTTTGTTTAATTCCATAAATAAACGATTCTTAGTAATGTGTATGCAAAGTTACACGTTTTTTACACTTTCATCCTAACCGCGCTTCTAAAAATATGTTATAAAGCATATTTTGCCATCACAAGTAAAAAACAAAACCGCCGGTCAGGATATCCGACCGGCGGTTCATATATTCACTAATTAATTTATTCAAAATTACTTAGCAAGTTCTTCCGGGTTTTGTCCCCATTGCTGAAGAGCAAGACGACGGTAGTTGTTGTAACGCCATTGAGCATTTTCCAAAGAAGCCTGGAACAATTCTTCAGCCTCGTTCGGATATTGCTTCATCACAGAAGCGTAGCGCACTTCACCCTTCAAGAAGTTCTTGAAGTTATCCCAGTTCGGCTCTTTGCTATCAAGAGTGAACGGATTCTTGCCTTCTTTTTCAAGTTCTGGGTTGTAACGCCATAAGTGCCAGTAACCGCATTCAACAGCAGCAGCTTCTTCTGCCTGTGATTTACCCATACCTGCTTTCAAACCGTGGTTGATACATGGAGCATAAGCAATGATCAAAGAAGGACCGTCGTAAGCTTCAGCTTCGCGGATAGCCTTCAATGTCTGAGCCTGGTCAGCACCCATAGCGATTTGAGCAACGTATACATAACCGTAAGTTGATGCAATCAAACCAAGGTCTTTCTTACGTACACGCTTACCAGAAGCAGCAAATTTAGCGATAGCACCGAGCGGTGTAGCCTTGGATGCCTGACCACCAGTATTTGAATAAACTTCAGTATCAAGAACAAGGATATTTACGTTCTTGCCAGAAGCAATTACATGGTCAAGACCACCGAAACCGATATCGTAAGAAGCACCGTCACCACCGATAATCCACTGGCTGCGTTTTGTCAAGTGGTTCTTCACCAAATCAAGGCGTGCACACAAGTCGCACTTGTCCTTACCGGCTTCAATCATCGGAATCAGCTTGTCAGCAGCAGCACGGCTACCTTCAGCGCTGTCCTTAGCTTCTACCCATTCTGCACAAGCAGCCTTGAAATCAGCAGGAGCATCTGAAGCAGCAACTTCGGCCATGATACCTTCGATACGTTTTACCATCTTTTCATGAGCCAAAGTCATACCCAGACCAAATTCGCAGAAGTCTTCGAACAATGAGTTAGCCCAAGCCGGACCATGACCCTTTTCGTTCGTCGTATAAGGAGTAGAAGGAACTGAACCAGAGTAGATTGAGCTACATCCTGTTGCATTAGCCACCATTTCGCGGTCACCGAATAATTGAGAAATCAATTTCACGTACGGAGTTTCACCACAACCGGAGCATGCACCGGAGAACTCAAACAACGGAGTTGCAAACTGGGAGTTCTTCACATTTGACTTAATGTCAACGAGGTTCTGTTTAGAAGCGACCTTTTCAACACAGTAGTCCCAATTCTTCTGAATGTCGAGTTGTGTTTCAAGCGGCTTCATAACCAAAGCCTTTTCGCCCTTCTTGCCCGGACAAACATCGGCACAGTTACCGCAACCAAGACAGTCGAGCACATCAACCTGCTGGATGAAACGCATGCCAGTGAACGACTTGCCAATTGCAGGCAAAGTGTCGTTTTCACCAAACGGAGCAGCAGCCAATTCATCGCCGGTCAAAACGAACGGACGGATAGCAGCGTGAGGACAAACATAAGCACACTTGTTACATTGGATACAGTTGTTGAGATTCCATTCCGGAACGAATGTCGCAACACCACGTTTTTCGTAACGGGCTGTACCCTGTTGCCATGTACCGTCTGCATTGTCCTTGAATGCTGAAACAGGAAGAAGGTCACCATCCTGAGCGTTGATAGGACGAACGAGTTCGTTGATGAAAGCAGGATCGTTGTTGACAACAGCAGGATCATCTGGAAGTTCAGCCCAAGCCGGGTCAACAGTAAGTTTCTGATATTCACCGCCACGGTCAACAGCAGCATAGTTTTTGTTTACAACATCTTCACCCTTCTTACCGTATGACTTCACGATGAATTTCTTCATCTGTTCTACTGCCAGGTCAACCGGGATAACTTCCGTGATACGGAAGAATGCAGATTGAAGGATAGTGTTGGTACGGTTACCCAAACCGATTTCCTGAGCGATTTGAGTTGCATTGATATAGTAAACAGTGATATTGTTCTTAGCGAAGTATTTCTTCACCTTGTTTGGCAAATGCTTAGCCAATTCTTCGCCAGTCCAAACAGTATTCAAAAGGAATGTTCCGTTAGGACGCAAACCGCGAGTCACATCATACATGTGAAGATATGCCTGAACGTGGCAAGCAACGAAGTTAGGAGTAGTTACCAAATAAGTTGAGCGGATAGGAGTATCGCCGAAACGCAAGTGAGAGCAAGTGAAACCACCTGACTTCTTAGAGTCATAAGAGAAGTATGCCTGGCAATACTTGTTGGTGTTGTCACCGATAATTTTTACAGAGTTCTTGTTTGCACCTACTGTACCATCTGCACCCAAGCCATAGAATTTAGCTTCGAAAACACCTTCACCACCAAGAGCGATTTCTTCTTTCTGAGGAAGAGATGTAAATGTAACATCATCAACGATACCGATAGTGAACTGATTCTTTGGTTCCGGCAAAGCAAGGTTTTCATAAACAGCAAGAATCTGGGCAGGAGTCGTATCCTTAGAACCCAAACCGTAACGGCCGCCAACGATAACCGGAGCATTTTCCTTTCCGTAGAAGCAGTCCTTAACATCGAGATACAAAGGTTCGCCAGTTGCACCCGGTTCCTTTGTACGGTCGAGAACAGCAATACGTTTAGCTGTAGCCGGAACTGCTGCCAAGAAATGCTTAGCAGAGAACGGACGATACAAGTGAACAGCAACCAAACCAACTTTTTCGCCCTTCGACATCAAATAGTCGATAGCTTCCTGAGCGGCTTGAGTTACAGAACCCATAGCGATAATTACGCGTTCTGCTTCAGGATCACCATAGTAGTTGAACAAACCGTATTTGCGGCCGGTGATTTCTGAAATCTTGTTCATATAGTTTTCTACAATAGCAGGAACTGCATCGTAGTAGTTGTTGCAAGCTTCACGGTGCTGGAAGAAGTGGTCAGGGTTTTCAGCCATACCACGAGCAACCGGTTTTTCCGGATTCAATGCACGAGCACGGAATTCAGCCAAAGCTTCCTGGTCGATAAGCGGAGCCAAATCATCGTTTTCGAGCATTTCGATCTTCTGGATTTCGTGAGAAGTACGGAAACCGTCGAAGAAGTTAACGAACGGAACACGAGCTGTAAGAGTAGAAAGATGAGCGACACCGGCAAGGTCCATAACTTCCTGAACAGAACCTTCGCAAAGCATAGCGAAACCTGTCTGGCGAGTTGACATTACGTCCTGGTGGTCACCGAAAATACACAATGCATGAGAAGCCAATGTACGTGCAGATACGTGGAAAACGCATGGCAAGTTTTCACCGGCAATCTTATACATGTTAGGAATCATCAACAACAAACCTTGTGATGCTGTGTATGTAGTAGTCAAAGCACCTGCCTGCAAAGAGCCGTGAACAGCACCGGCAGCACCAGCTTCTGACTGCATTTCTTCAACAAGAACAGTTTCTCCAAAAATGTTTTTTCGGCCAGCTGCCGCCCATTCGTCCACGTATTCAGCCATTGTAGACGACGGTGTGATAGGATAAATGGCAGCTACTTCAGAGAACATATAGCTGATGTGAGCAGCAGCCTGATTACCATCACAAGTTAAGAATTTTTTTTCCTTACTCATATTTGTTAATCAATTATTTGATAAAAAATTACCTCTAATGGATTTTATCCGGTCTTCAAATTTTTACCTTAAAAAGCCTACCGGTAAAATACTAAATGCTTTAACGGTGCGAAATTAATCATTATTATTCGTTTGACAAAAAAAATAACAGTTTTTCGAAATCTTCAACACAACTCAAAACTGCACCTTTCATCGTCACCGACCAAATAAAAAACAGCAGCGACTGGAAAATCGCTACTGTTTTGTCTTGTTTCCTGTCATCCAGACTACTGAACCCGACGTTTCCGTACCTTTATGGCATGTGTCAGCCACATCTGTGATACGGTCCACAACAATACATCGATAACCAGTATGATATTCGTATTGCAATGCGGAAGCAATGCCCAATTCAACACCACAAACGATGCCCCAACCAGCAAAATGGAAACCATTGCTGTTTTATGCGACAACCCCAAGTCCAGCAATTTGTGATGTATATGACAACGGTCAGGCTCAAACGGATTATGCCCCAAACGTATTCTATGGATTACAACACGCACGACGTCAAAAGCCGGAACAATCAGCATGGAGAACGCAACGATAATCGCACCATCCACATTGTGGGCCATCAACGGTTCACGCATAGCCAAACGGACAGCCAAAAACGACAATATCAAACCGATACACTGCGAACCAGTATCTCCCATAAAAATCTTCCTACACTTGTCCGCCTTACCAAATACATTATAATAGAAGAACGGGCACAGCGTTCCAAACATGGCAAAAGCCAATATCGCACATCCCCAAAGCTGAACATAAACAAACATCAGTCCGAAAAAGAACGAAGCTACGATACTCAATCCCGATGCCAGTCCGTCAATACCGTCAATAAGATTAATGGCATTGATAAGAAATACAATTATCAATACCGTAAACGGCATTCCAAAATACGGCGACACGGAATGAACACCAAACAGCCCGTAGAAATCATTCAGCCATATACCTGACGCCACAACGAGCAACGCGGAAAAAATTTGAAAAACAAACTTCGTGCGATAACGCAACCCGACCAAATCGTCCATAATACCTTCAAAATAAAGCAACAGCATGGAACAAATGCCAAAAGCCAACTGCTTGTCGTTGAAGAAACAATGCATGCTTTCGGGCAAAAGCAATGCATTTACGCCAATCACAAAAGCAACAGTCACAATGATTGACGGCACAAAAGCAACACCGCCTAAACGCGGCACAATACCAGTATGCACCTTTCGTTCATCCGCATAGTCGAAAAGTTTCTTACGAAAAGAAACAATTAGCACCTGCGGAATGAAAAAAGCTGTAAAGAGTACACTCAAAAATATACTCAAAACGACATTAAAAACATCTACAGTCATCATAAAAACATTTATTTATACTGACGGCTACTCTGTTTTTCAACATTTCATCGTCGCTATCATCCTATTTCATAAAACTCATAACAATGAAAGAGTCCGATTACAATCGCAAAAATACAGATTAGTTTGTAACAACAAAATAACATTTCAAAAAATTGGTCTCTATTTTTTGACGTTTTGTCGTTATATAGAAATAGGAGGTTAGGGATAGCCAAATTTGAGACCTCCGTTTTTCGTTTGCCTCTGCCCTCGACTTTCGTTATCTTTTGATAAGATAAGACGCGGTTCGGGATAAAAAATAACTGAAACAAGTTTCATTATTTTATTCTCCTCTCACCTTTTCGTATCTTTGCATAAGATAGGATGCGTCTCAGCATAAAACTCAAACAAGTTTGGTTTTCTGCCCTCTACTTTCACTATCTTTGTACAAAAATTCAATTCAAGATGAAGGAATCCGAAATTATCAATGCTATCCGACAAAAATTTGGGATAGAATCGCTGAACCCAATGCAGAAAAAAATGGCAGAGTCAACGAACTCGAATGATGTCATACTTTTGTCGCCGACCGGTTCCGGCAAAACCATAGCATTCACCATTCCCATGCTCAAGAATCTGCGAGCATCCAACGGACGCGTGCAGGCCATTGTCATAGCTCCTTCACGCGAATTGACCATTCAGATTGCCAAAGTGGTGCAAGCTATTGCATCGGAAGTCAAAGTCACCTGCTGCTACGGCGGACATAATTTTGAGGACGAGAAAAATTCCCTTTCCGTTGTGCCCGACATTATTGTCAGCACTCCCGGCCGCCTGCTTGACCATATCAACCGCGGCAACGTGGATGTCTACCCTACCCGCATTCTGGTTCTTGACGAGTTCGACAAATCATTGGAACTCGGATTCCACGATGAACTGTCGAAAATTTTGCGCAAAATGCCCAATGTTTCGCGCAGAATTCTGACATCGGCAACAGCCCTTGACGAATTCCCCGATTTCCTCCGGATGAAAAATGCCGAAACCATCAGTTTCCTGCATGCCGACCAACCGGCAAAACGAATGAAGGTATATGAAGTGAAGTCGGATTTGAAAGACAAACTCGACTGTCTGCTTACGCTTCTAAACAATTTGGACAATGGACGCACCATCGTCTTTGCCAATCACCGCGAATCGGCCGAACGCATATTCGACTTTTTGCGAAATAACCGGCAACCTGCAGGAATCTATCACGGCGGTCTTGACCAAATCGAACGAGAAAAGGCCATTTCAATGTTCAACAATGGTACATTTATGATTCTTGTCACTACCGACCTCGGCTCTCGCGGATTGGACATACAGGAAGTAAAACATATTATCCACTACCATCTCCCGCTTTCGGAGGAAACTTATACTCACCGTAACGGCCGTACGGCCCGTGTAGATGCAAACGGTTCCATCTATGTCATCACCGGACCGGAAGAGCGCCTGCCGGAATACATTCAATTTGACGAAGAACTGCAAATAAAAAAAGAATCGGCCGGAAAAATCAGAAGTTCTTTCGAAACCCTGTTTTTCTCAGCCGGTAAAAAGGAAAAGATTTCGCGAGGCGACATTTTAGGATTTCTCACCGCCAAAGGCGAACTGGAAGGTGCAGAGATTGGAAAAATCGACATTGCCGACCACTATGCGCTCGTCGCCGTACCGAGAGATAAGGCAAAAACCGTTCTCGCAAAAATCAGTAAAGAAAAAATCAAAAACAAGCGGGTCAAAATATCCATCGCCCGCCAATAGTCTGACGGCTATTTCACATAGATATGCTTGATTTCTGCCACATAAGCCATGTGGTAGCCACCTTGCTCTGGCGTATACCAGCGCTCACAGAGGCTCTTGTCAAGAAAGTTCTCCTCTTTCAGGTTATCCTGATAAAGGACTTCACACTCCAGTGTCAGCCATGCTTCTTTATAACCCATCTGTCCGTCAGGCAATGCAAACGGGGTGAAACCTGACTCATGCATCTTGTCCATATCTCTGCCGCTTTTCGAACCCAGCACTGCCATTTCACGTTTGCCGTCTTCGAAGAACGACAATGTGAAACGCTTTGTCTGCTCAACAAAACCAAAAGTATGGCGCGTAGGACGAATTACAGCCACAGCAACCGGCTTGCCCCACATAAATCCGACACCGCCCCAACTTGCAGTCATCATGTTGAACGATTTTTCATCGCCCGAAGTAATCAGCATCCAGTCGGAACCGATGCGTGATATCATATTTTCATTCAATTCTTTGAACGTAATTTCTTTCATAGCTCAATATATTAAATCTCCTTTACCTTCTCTTACAATCTCCAATTCTCCCGATGTCATATCTACGACAGTCGACGGGATGAGTCCGCCGTCCCCACCATCCAACAAATAGGCAGCACTGTCAGCATACGTTTCGGCAATCAGTTCCGGATTCACTGCATAATCGTCGTCCGTATAGGAAATGGTTGTCGACAATATCGGATTTCCCAGACGGCGGACAAGTTCTACAGCCACATTATTTTCCGGCACACGGATTCCTACCGTCTTACGCCCTTTAAATACTTTAGGCAGCGAAGACGATGACGGAAGAATAAACGTAAATGGCCCTGGCAAATTGGTTTTCAGCACCTTGAATTGCCGGTTGTCGAAACGGGCATATTCCGCAGCCATAGAGATGCCGTCGCAAATAATCGACAAATTTGTTTTGTCGGGGTTTATGCCTTTCAATTTGCAGATTTTATTGATAGCACTGTTGTTCAACGCGTCACAACCGATGGCATAAAGCGTATCTGTCGGGTAAATGACAATATCCCCGTCACGCAAAGCCTCAACAGCCATGTCAAGGAACTTCGGGTTGGGATTGTTTTCAAAAACTTTCAGAACTTTCATGGTATTTAAATTTAGAATACGGTCACTTCAATGTCAGTAGCCGAAGCATATTTTTCAAGCAAAGAGACGGACCAGCGCAGCGTATCGTCCATCGGCATCTCCTCGCCGAAGGCATTAATCTGCATATGCAGGTGGGTAGTCTCCATCGTGATTTTTGTCCGTTCCTCATCGCTTGTCGGCGAACCGATTCCACCGACCGCATCACGATAAACCGGAAGTCCCTCTATGTTCAGCAGTCCACGACCGATGCCTTCAAACTTTTCTCCGGCTTCACCCACTCCAAAAGCCACCGTATCACCGACAATCTTGTCGGCATCAAATCCTCCGATAGAGTAGCCGCAGCCCATCGACACCAGATTAATTAAATCGACAAGCGTACTGATACGGTAAATGTCCATTCCTTTCACCACACGACGGCACAAGGCCTCGCTCGACACCCTGTATCGATTCGGATCTTTTCCCAAACGTTTATACAGTTGGCGCGTTGCCGCAATGGCAGGACGCTTGTTTATCCATAGCAGTTCATAGCTGTCATGTATTCTTCGGGAAGCTTCCTTAATTTCCTGCCAAAGTTCTTCACTCGTTTCCGAATTACGCACCTTCGCACGAATAAGTCCGATTTTCACATCCGGACAGATCTCCCTTATACGTTCGTCTACTAAAACTTTCATTGCTTTATTCTTTTCTACAAAGATAGCGAAAGGTGAGAGGAGAATAAAATAATGAAACTTGTTTCAATTATTTTTTATCCCAAACCGTATCCTATCTTCTACAAAAATACACAATTGATTCCACTTTGCATACCTCTTTGGCCAAATTATATAACACCGCCTGAACAAACAAAATCCTTCCACCATACAAGCAGAAGGATTTCGCCTAAAAGTCTAAAGAACAAACATCATTATTTCACGCCTAAAATTTCTTTTATGCCACCCAACGAACTCAATACGGAAGAAGCCTCGTAAGGCATATATACAGTCTTCGTATCTTTTCCGTTTGAAACCATTTCCTTCAAAGCTTCAATGTATTTCAAAGCCAACATATACGAAGCCGGATCTGATTTTGTAGAGTTGATTGCCTCAGCTATTTTCCGTATGGCTTCCGCTTCAGCTTCCGCCTGTAGGATTTTGGCTTCGGCTTCACCCTGCGCCTTCAGAATCTGCGACTCTTTGTCGGCCAGCGCACGGTTGATTTGCGACTCTTTCTCACCTTCCGACTTCAAAATTGCGGATGTCTTTTCACCCTCAGCTTTCAATATTTTCGCACGGCGTTCACGCTCGGCCTGCATCTGCTGTTCCATGGCGTTGCGCACGCTGTCGGGAGGCGTAATATCCTGAAGTTCCACACGGTTCACCTTCACGCCCCATTTGTTCGTAGCATCATCCAACACCGCACGGAGCTTTGAGTTTATCGTATCACGTGAGGTCAGCGTTTCATCCAGTTCCAACTCACCAATTACATTCCGAAGGGTTGTTTGAGTCAGTTTTTCAATGGCATTCGGCAAATTGTCAATTTCATAGACAGCCTTAAACGGGTCTGTAATCTGGAAATAAAGCAACGCATTGATATGTGTTGTTACATTATCTTTGGTAATAACACTCTGCTCCGGAAAATCGTACACCTGTTCGCGCAAGTCAATTTTGTCCGACATCCGAACAACAGCCACATCCCGGCCTCCGATCGTTTTTGTCACATAGCGCACATAGATTTTTCTCGGCTGGTCAAGAATCGGCCATACGACATTAATTCCCGACGGAAGAGTGGAATGATATTTACCCAACCGTTCGATGACCTTTGTTTCACTCTGCCTGATAATAATCAGACCTTTCAGGGCAAAAACGATAACGACAAGCGCCACCAGCCCCACTACAACTAATGTTCCCATAAGTATATTGATTTATATCTGTTATTTCTTTCTTACCGTAAGCACGATGCTGTCAACGCGCAAAATCTCCACCTTCTCACCAACAGCAACGACAGAACCGTCCTCGGTCACAGCTTTCCAATCGTCACCGTCAACAGCGACACGCCCTTGATTCCGGCTACCATCGATAGCTTCCGTCACCGTTGCCGTCCTTCCGACCAAAGCCTCTACCCCACATTTGACTTCTGACACCTTGTTGCGTGCAAACGCCTTCAACAGCAACGGACGAACCAATACAAAAGCCAGAGCCGAAAATACGGCAAAGACAAGTATCTGCCACTTCAATTCGCAATCCGTTGCAGACATTACAGCGGCTGCAACAGCACCTATCGAAAAGCACAAGACAGCAAAACCAGAGGTAAAAACCTCAACGACAACAAGGAGCAAAGCTATAATCATCCAAACATGCCAGACTTCCATAAATCATCAAATATTAAAATCCGTTATTTGTGTTTCTTCATATCCACAAATATAATATTTTTTTTTATTTTTACAACGCATTTTAATCAGAACATCACATATGAAAATTGGAATTATCGTTGCAATGGGTAAAGAACTACGCCTGTTGCTGAATTTAATTGAAAACAAGAAAGAGGAAGAAAACAACGGCTATAAAATATATTCGGGAAAAATCGGCACTCACGACATTTTTGCCATGCAATGCGGCATCGGCAAAGTGAATGCAGCAATCGGAACACTTACCCTTATCAACGAATACGCACCTGAACTCGTCATCAATACGGGTGTTGCCGGCGGCGCAGATTTGTCAGTCGGACAAATGGACATCGTCGTAGGCAAGAACATTGCACACCACGATGTATGGTGTGGCCCGGGTACGGAATACGGCGAAGCATCAGGCTTTCCGCTCTATTTCAATTCTGATGAAAAAATAACGAAAATTTTAAAATCGCTTTCGACCGAAGACAACGTCAGATACGGTCTTATCTGCTCCGGCGACAAGTTTATCGCTACGGAAGAAGAAGTGAAAGAAATCAAGTCACATTTTCCAGAGTCTCTGGCCGTAGACATGGAATCGGCATCCATTGCCCAAGTCTGCCATCTGAAGAATGTACCCGTATTCGTCATGCGTGTCATCAGCGACACTCCGGGAGCCGAAAAAGACAACGTAAAGCAATACGAGAACTTCTGGGAGTCGGCACCGGAACACACATTCCAAATGCTCTCCAACATTTTGTCAAACATAAAATAACTCTTTTACAATGGAAAAGATACCCAGTTTTACAATCAACCATATCCTGCTGAAACGAGGAATTTATGTATCACGTCGCGATGTGACGGCAAGCGGCGACATCCTGACAACATTCGATGTCCGCATGAAAGAGCCGAACCGTGAGCCGGCAGTCAGCCAATCAGCACTCCACACTATCGAACATCTGGCAGCTACATTCCTTCGCAACCACCCGACATGGAAAAACGAAATCATCTATTGGGGACCGATGGGATGCTGCACGGGCAACTACCTCATCGTTAAAGGAGAACTGTCGTCACGCGACATACTGCCGCTGATGATTGAAACCTTTGAATTCATCCGCGACTTCGAAGGCGACATCCCGGGAGCAACGCCGCGCGACTGCGGCAACTATCTGCTCAACAACCTGCCAATGGCAAAATGGGAAGCTGAAAAATATTTGCGCGAGGTATTGACCGTTGCCACTGAAGAAAATCTTGTTTACCCGGAATAACATTCAACATGAAAAAGATATTTTTCTCACAAATCGCCATGCTTTGCTGTATGGTGATTTGTTTTATATCCTGCAAAGTCACCTCCAGTCTGGAACCGATTCGCAACGAGCTTTCGGCCATCGCCCAACAGACAGACGCTGAAGTCGGCATTGCTGTCATTGGCTCAAACGGCGACACACTGACAGTCAACAACGATGTACACTATCCAATGATGAGCGTATTTAAGTTCCATCAGGCTCTTGCAGTTGCCGACTATCTGCGACAAAACAACCTTCCGCTTGACACAACGCTCCACATCACACGAGCCGACCTGCCGGAAGGTACATGGAGCCCGCTCCGCGACAACCGCAAGGAAGCAGAATTTGACATCAGCATTGCCGACCTGTTGGTCTACACACTCCAACAGAGCGACAACAATGCCTGCGACATTCTGTTCAAACTCCGCTCACCTGCTGAAACAGACCAATATGTACGTTCATTAGGCATCGAAGATTTCAACATATCCTATAACGAAAGGGATATGGGTGCTAACCACCAATTGTCATACGACAACTGGACAACCCCTTATGCTGCGGTATCGCTGCTGCAAAAGTTCATAGAAAGCGACATTATCGCCGAACCTTATTTTTCTTTTATAAAGGAAACTATGAGCAATTGCGAAACCGGACTCATGCGGCTGCCTGCACCACTGAAAGACACCGGTGCTACAATCGCCCACAAAACCGGTAGCGGCTACACGGAAAACGGACGAATTTCCGGAACAAACGACTTGGGATACATCACTCTTCCTAATGGAAAGAGCTACTATATTGCAGTATTTATCAAAGATTCCGCCCACTCACAGGAAAATACGGAGAAAATCATTGCCAACATATCAGAAATCGTTTACAACCATTTCAACAAATAATCCGAAAACAGCGAGGGCAGACAGTATTCCTGTCTGCCCTCGCTGTTTTCGTTTATCTTATTGCTCAGCCGCGGAAATTCTCCACTCCCCTTCGTGGTAGACAAACTGCAACACCCCCATCGAACAGAGACTGACGACAGCATCTTCCGTCGAACTTAATGACATATGCATTTCTTTTGCTATACCCTCTACGGTGGCATACTCCACGCGAGAAATATACGACAGCATTTTTGTCTCCGAGTCGGAAAAGGAGAAAACCGAATGCCGTTTTTTCGAAGCCTTCCACACCTTTAGCATCAACTCCGGCACCTGTATATTTTCATCCGCAATCCGATAGTACGGCAACCAGCGACGGTTATCGTCCTGAGCCATCACCGGTGTAAACGACTTGGCAATGGAAACGAGCAACACATATTTCCCATCAATGCAATAAAGAGTCTGTTTCACCTTCTGTGCAGGCTTGCAGTACATTTCCGCAGCCTGTTCAATCATGTAAAATTCCTCTTCACTGCGTATTCCGGCGATATTGCCGTTATCCTTGACTCCGACAAGCAGACGTCCTCCCTGATTATTGGCAAAAGCGGCAATGCTGCGGGCTATTTTCCGTGAATCGGAAATAGAAAACTTAAAGTCCTGACAGACATGTTCGCCTTCCTCTATCAGTTCATATATCAACTCTTTGTCGTGTATCGCTCTAAAATTCTTGATTTCCATTACAAACCTCTTTTTTCGAAATATAACGCGCTATTTTTTCTCATCCAATTTTCGCTGCTGAAAAAGCTGCCAGGAATTAATCAGATTATGCCATACGCTATAGAATCCTCCGGCTATAGACGTAATCGGAGTAAAGAACGTATAGCTGATCCAGATTATCAGCACCGTATTTTTCTGTCCCAAAGCCTGACCTGCCGTCACCGTATCGCCATAGCGGCTTCCTACGTACTTGCCGACGGCAAACTGCAACACGCAGCACACCAAAGACACCAAAGCAATTCCGGCCTGAAGTACCCACGACATATCGGAATGTACAATTGTTTTCACAGTCATTGCAATCGCTAGCGATAAGGCTACCGCCCACAAATAAAAGGACAGGTCGGCAAACGATGCCAAACGAGCATGCACGGCCGGCAACAGTTGTCGTAACAGCAATGCACAAACAAACGGGCAAAGCAATAACGGAAATACTTTTCCTATAATCAACAGAAACGACGAAAGAAACGACATTTCCGGATGAGGATGAACTAATGGAGCACAGAGCGGAATAGCAACCGACACCATCAGATTTATCAAAATCGTATATGTCGTCACGGATGCAGGGTTTCCTTTCAGTTTTCTGACAGCAACGGCTGCGGCAGTAGCGGTCGGACAAATCAAACAAAGCATGGCCGCTTCCATCAATACACGGTAGTCGTTATTCGGCAACAGCGAAGCGACAAACGACAGTATTCCAAAAGCTCCCAATTGAATCAGCAACAGCCATAAATGCCACTTACAAGGATGAAGATCCTTTACATCGACCCTGCAAAAGGTCAGAAACAGCATACAAAAAATCAACAACGGCTGTACGATTTCAACCATACGCGCAACGAACGGCCGTGTAGGCTCCAAAAATGGAATATTCACATACAAGAAATAGGCAATAACTCCAAATGCCATTGCAATTGGAAGAATCCAATTTTTCACGAATCTAACCAAGTTCATCTTTCCTGTTTTTTTGATTGTGCAAAAGTACATCAAAATCATGAATTATTGTCCGTCTGCAACAGGATTTCCCGTCAGCCACTCCATCTATTGCATAAAAAACGTGCCGGAGCTCCACCAACAGAACTCCGGCACGGGAATCGTTTCCAATATCTTATTTTTCAATCAACGGCTTGAGCACCGGTATCAACTTGTCGGCATAACGGCGGAAACCCACATCCGTAAAATGAATACCGTCAACGGTACCTTCATTATCATAACCGGCCAAACCGTCACAGTCCACATAATACAAATCCTTATAGCCGTCAGCTACAAGCTTGTCATAATTTTTGCGGAACGCCGCATTCTTTTTCGGCAAATAGGATTTAAAGAAATTGTCATATTTAGCATAACTGTACATCGGACCTTCCACCATGACAATAGGAACATTCGGACGAAGTTCGCGCAATGTCTTGATGAAACCGTAAGTCAGCGTGTCGCACATCATTTCCGTACAGTTAGGCACAGGGTCGATTACAAACACATCGGCATCGGCGATTTTTGCCATGGCACGAGCCATGCACAAGTCCATTTTTCCTTCACCGCTGAATCCCAGGTTGACAGCTTCGCAATTCAAGTCACGCTGAATCATGTTGGTTGCCACCATACCCGTACGCGTTGAGCAACCGCCCTGAAGAATACTTGTTCCGTAGAACACAATTTTCTTCGACTTGCGCGGATTGTCGACCTGCGGCATTTGAATGACGGAAGCACTGTCGACAGCCAGTTCCATTTTTGTCACACCGTCGTACAATGGAAGATATACAATATATTCATGCATTTTGCCGTCGAGATTTTCCACAAAAACCTTCTCGCACTCCTTGTTTTCGTTGGCTATCGGGCGGTTGGTATTGACATATTCCCACACACCTTCATCGGTAAGAATATACAAGTCCGTACCCTTCAATCCCGTATCCGCCATGTGGAACATATGCGTATCCCAAAGCAGCGTATATCGGATACCGACACGCTTCGAATCCGTGGCAAAACGGATACCCAGACCGCTGCTGCACTGTGCACGATTCCACAAATCCGGGCGTACGCTGTCCTTCAAATATTTAGGAATGCGCGTATAAGGAGTTTCCGTGTCAGTAAAACCCTTGTTTATCATTCTGAAATTCTGTGCGTCCACATATTTCAACGGACCGTTGTCCTGAGCAGACAAGCCGGAAGCACCGGCCATTACAAATGCCGCACATACGGCAAGCATCGTTTTTTGAATCATTTTCATAGTATGTTAGTTTTGTAATTTGGTTTAATGCAAGTTTCTGTCATTGGTAGTACGATAAATGGCCAAAGCCACCGGAATCAAAGCCGTATCAACAAGCCTCTCCAGTCCCGACGACCAATTTTCCGCACCGCTAAGATAAGCCCGGACAATAATATCATAGTCGCGGGCTGAAATCAATGCCGAATAGTTATGCAGTTTATGGAACTGTATCAGTTTGGCAATATGCGAACAGACCGTCGCCTTCTTCAAATCGCGCACCGAGGCTATTTCGTCAATCGAGCAGCCCTTTTCAATCAAATAGCGCGTCAAGTCCTCCGACGAACCGGAAGCCGTAGCCGAGAGTCCCTTATGTTTTCGCAACGCACCCACAAACTGCTTGCCGTAGCGCACCACCTTCTTTTCTCCGATACCCGGAATTTCGGCAAATTCCGGCAAAGTCACCGGCTTGCGTTCCACCAGCTCATTCAGCACCTTATCGCTGAACACAATATAGGCAGGAACACCTTCTTTCGTTGCGATAAGCTGGCGGATGGCCTTCAGTTCGTTCATCAGCTGCTGATCCGGAGTCAGCACCACTTTCTCGCGTTCCGTCCGGCCAACGGTCTTCAGCTTACGGTCTTTGAACACAATCCGCGACATCTGTACGGGTATGTTGCCACGGACCACATCCCAGCCGTATTCCGTTATTTTCAAATGCCGGTTTTCATTATAGGCAATTTCAAACAGCCCCATCTGAAGCATTTGCAACAGATAACCGCTCCACATGATATGCGACAGTCCTGCCCCGGCACCGAAAGTCTTTATCTTGTCATATCCTTTCTCCAGCACGACCGAACGACGGGAACCGCGCAGAACATCGATAAGCAAATCAAATGTTATCTGCTGATTCGTCCGCGCGATAGCACTGATGGCCATCTGGCAATAAACCGTTCCGTCGAAACGTTCAGGTGGATTTTTACACACATCGCAATTTCCACAGTCGTGGTCGAAACGCTCGTTGAAATAGCTCAACAGCATACGGCGACGGCAAACACTCGCCTCGGCATATTCCTGCATACGCTGGAGCTTTTCCTTGTTGATTTCCAATTGTCCCGATTCTTCCACAAAATGTGTCAGCATCGCCACATCGGCATACGAATAGAACATCAGCGTGTCGGAAGGCATTCCGTCGCGCCCTGCACGCCCTATTTCCTGATAGTAGCACTCTACGTTTTTGGGCATGTTGAAATGCACCACCCAACGGATGTTGCTCTTGTCAATTCCCATACCAAATGCAATCGTAGCACAAATGATGTCGATGTCATCATTCAAGAAACGCTGCTGCACACTCTGCCGCTCGGCATTACTAAGTCCGGCATGATAGCACGCCGCCCGATAGCCTTTCATACGTAAATGGTCGGCTACCTTTTCCGTATTTGCGCGCGACAGACAATACACAATACCTGCCTGACCAGGATGCTCGTCTATGAACTCCTCTATTCTCAGCAGTTTTTCCTTTTCCGTATAGTTGGTTTCTACATTCAGCGAGATGTTCGGGCGGTCGAACGAAGAAATGAACATCTGCGCATTCCTCAATCCGAGCTGTCGGACTATATCATCGCGAGTCAGTTTGTCGGCAGTAGCCGTGAGCGCCATAAACGGTATGTTGGGGAAATATTGCTTCAATACAGCCAACCGCGTGTACTCCGGACGGAAATCATGTCCCCACTGAGAAATACAGTGAGCCTCATCAACAGCAATCAGGCTGATATTCAAAGAATCCGACCATTGCGTCACTTCGGAAAGCAACCGTTCGGGCGACACATAAAGCAGTTTGATTTGTCCTGCAAATACCCGCTCCATAATGTCGCGGTTCGTAGCTTCCGTCTGCATGCTATTGAGTGCCGCAGCCGGAATACCATTGCTGCGCAGCGTGTCCACCTGGTCCTTCATCAAGGCCAGCAACGGAGAAACGACAATGGCACAACCGTCCTTCAACAACGCCGGAATCTGATAACAGACCGACTTCCCGCCGCCTGTCGGCATAAGGACCAGCGCATCGCCACCCCTCATAACCTGCTCAATGACCTCATACTGAATAGAACGGAAGCTGTCGAATCCGTAAAAACGCTTCAACAGCTTCAGTGCACTTTGTTTTATATCAATCTCATTCTTGTCAGAATGCATTCTTTTCTCCTTTCACTGCATTAATGATTGTTCGAACAATAATTTTAATGTCGAGCGAGAGTGTCCAGCTTTCTATGTATTTCACATCATATTCTACCCGCTTTTCCATCTGCCACAACTCTTCCGTCTGCCCGCGGTAGCCGCTCACCTGCGCCAATCCGGTAATGCCCGGCTTAATCATGTGGCGCACCATGTATTTGTCAATCAGCTTGCGGTATTCATCCGTGTGCTTCACCATGTGTGGCCGAGGCCCTACCACCGACATATTCCCAATCAGCACATTGAAAAACTGCGGCAGTTCGTCGATGCTCGTTTTCCGCAGGAAGTCGCCCACCTTCGTCTTGCGCGGGTCGTCTTTCGTAGCCTGCAAAGTATCGGCCTGAGCATTCACGCGCATCGTCCGGAACTTATAACAGGTAAATTCCCGCCCACGGTATCCTGTCCGTTTCTGTGCAAAGAAAATAGGTCCTTTGGATGAAAGTTTGATGGCAATAATCACCGGTATCAATATCGTACAGGAAACCAATACAATCGCTATCACAGAAACAATGATGTCGAAAATACGTTTGATTACCCTGTTCCGCAACCGCTGCAACGGATTCGGCCGATAGAGAAGCATCGGCAAATCGCCGATAGATGTCAGTTTGAAATTGGTTGTCATAAAACCGCTAATCATCGGTACATAGTAGAACTCCACATCATTACTGTCGGCAATCTTTATGATGTTGCCCACATTTTCCTCTTCCGACGGAAGTGAACAGTATATTTCGTCGACAGTTTCTTTCTTCAGAAATTCTTCAAAATCCGAGATTTTTCCGGTAATTTTCACATCCTTGTGCTTGTTGTTGTCAAAAATACCGACAATCCGATAGCCATATCCCTGGTCAGACTGCAGCTCTCTATATAGCTGTTTCGAGGTTCCGTTCCAGCCAATAATGACTATTTTGCGGAAATTCAACCCTTTACGACGGAAATATTTTATAATCCTGCGGGAAATATTCCACCATAAAGCCAATGAAGCATAATAGAATATATAGAAATAAGCATAGACTTTTATCGGTATTTCATCGAAACCAATAATAGTCATAAATGCCATCATCACAAGACAATGGACTACAAAAGCCTGACAGAGCATAGTCATCAGCCGGTCGGCAAAGAGGATGCGTTTTTTATGCACCTCAGAGAACAACGACAAGACCGGCAGATAGGAGATGTTCAGGAACAGCCATGTCGTGTTGCTCTTGAACTGCTCAACCCCATCCAGCTGACAGCATAGAATCACATACACCAAGTTCAATAAAACGAAATCGAACATGGTGGTCATGAGATTCACCAAATATCCATAACGTCCTTTCGTATTCACTAAAAACGTATTTAAAATCCACATTATAGAGTTGCAAGAATCCCTATAATGTGGATATATTCATTTTATATTATTAAAGTTTCTCGTCGATCAGTTCAATCTTCTTTTCCAATGTAAGCAACTCTTCCTTCAAACGGGCGATACGACGCTCCATTTCCTTGAGGACAGAACCTCCGGATTTAGTCGTTGCATTGAAAAATCCAAGATTGTTTTCGTATGTCTTGATTTCATTGCGTTTCTGCTCATACATACGAACCAACTTTTCGCGCTCGCGGAACAAACGGTTCTTGTCACCCGCCAATTCTTCCACATTGCTTGCATAGCTTTCGAAACGGGCACGGCTTTCGTTGATGTCAAACTTGTCGTAAGCAGCATTCAACGCTTTCTTGTATTCTTCATACACCTTGTCCTTTTCCTTATAAGGAACGTGTCCGATTTCCTGGAATTCGGTTGACAATGCCTTCAGCAATTTGCGGATTTCATCCTTCGGCAAGTTTTCGTCGATGTTCTTCAACTTTTCGACAACAGCCTTCTTGGCCTTCAGGTTGTTGTGTTCAGCCTGACGGACATTTGTCGTATTCTTGTTCTTGTTTTCAAAGAAATAGTCGCAAGCCGCAATAAAACGTTTCCAAACAGCATCGCCGCTCTTCTTGGCAACCGGTCCGATTGTCTTCCATTCTTTCTGCAAGGCTGTCAGTTCGTCGGCTGTCTTTTTCCAGTCGGTGCTGTCCTTCAATGCTTCCGCACGTTCGCAAAGACGGTGCTTCTTTGCCAAATTTTCCGACGATTCATCCTTCATACGTTTGAAGAAGGCTGCCTTTTGTGCAAAGAACTCGTCGCATACCTTACGGAAGCGCAAGAACAAATCGTTGTTCACCTTGCGAGAAGCAAAGCCCAAAGTTTTCCAACGTTCCTGCAAACCGATAATCAACTTAGTGGCTTCATCCCATTTTGCATACGTTCCAAGCTCGTCCATATTGATGGCTTCAGCCTCTTCGCAAATGGCGATTTTTGCAGTTTCGTTTTCTTTTTCCATTTCTTTGCGACCTTCAAAGAAAGCCTGATGACGCTTGTTGACTACCGTAGAAGCCTCTTTGAAGCGTTTCCACAAGTCCTCGCGCAATTCCTTCACCACCGGACCAATCTCACGCCATTTGTCGTGCAGTTCCTGCAACTTCTTGAATGCGGCAATCACATCATTTTCAGCGCCCAGACGTTCAGCCTCTTCACACAAAGCCTTCTTGGCTTCAAGATTCTTCTTGAAATCATAGTCGCGGAGTTCCTTGTTGATTTTCCACAGGTCGTAGAACTGTTCAGTCACAGTCTGATACTCCTTCCACAAGCCCTTGTCTTCCGAAGGAGGAACACTTCCGGCTGTCTTGAAGTCCTGTTGAAGCTGTTGGAATTTCTGATAGTGCTTGTTTATGTTGTCAGCATCGCCGGCAATTTCAGCCAATTCGGACAGAATCTGTTTTTTCTTTTCCAAATTAGCCTGTAGTTCAGCTTCAATGGCTGCCAACTGCTCGGCACGGCGTTCTTTATATGTATTTAATAATTCTTTCAAACGTGCCTCAGCCTCGTCCGGCATCGGAGCAAAAGCAGCTTCTTCGTTTCCTTTGTCGAGGAATTCCTGCTTTTCTTTTTCCAATTCTTGTTTACGGATTACATAAAAGGCGTGTTTTACCGCTGCCACTTCGTCACGGACTTCGTCTACAGGTTTTTCTACAAGAACAGCCAGCTCGTCCAGCAATTCGGCTTTTGTCTTAACACTGTAGTCCGTTCTCGGTTCAGCACTCACGTTTTCAGTAGGTTCTACTGCGGAAGCAGTTTCTTCCACAGGATTGTTCAAGGTTACGTCGTTATTCTGCGCTTCAGCAGAAATTGACTTGTCACACGATTCCATATATTAAATTTTTAAATGAACCACTCTTCAAGTGGCAATGGTTTTAATTATTGCGACCCAAATATAAGCAAATTTTCGGTTATCCGCCATTATTTGAATGCAAAATACTGTTTTCGGTTTGCTATTTTTAATGAACCAGTTACTCTATAACGGAAAATATCAACATTTATTTTCTGTTTGATTCATAATATAAAGTTGTGCAGTTTTCAGGTCGCAGCACTGCCGCAGTCACTTCTGCCAATTTTTTCGGAGTAATTTGCCTGTATCGACCGACCTCGGAATTTATCATTTCCACGTCGCCCAAGGCTTCATAGTATCCTAAATTTGCCGCACGGTCGTCATTGTTTATATTCGTAAACAACGCATTCGACTCAAAACGGTTAACATTTTTCTCTATTTCCCAAGCATCCACCTTTCCGGACAGAACGGCATCAATTTCCGCATCAATGGCATCTTCAACAGCCTTATAGCCTACGCCCGGCAACAAATGTGCCTTTACAATCAGCACACCGGCATCGATATCGCCCGTAATCGAAGCGTCGACCGACGAAACAAGATTGCCGCGCATCAGTATATTTCTGTAGAAACGCGAAGAACGTCCGTTCGACAACACGTCGCTCAACAAGTCGCACGTCTGATAGTCGGCATGCATACGGTCACACATATGATAGATACGCACCAGCATGTCATGCGGCACATCCTTCGCCACTCTCAGGCTGCGTGCTTCCGTTTGAACCGGCTCCACCGGAAGCGCAGGATGCACAAACCCGGAAGCTGGAATATCACCGAACCATTTTTCCGCCAAACGGAACGCCTCATCGGCATCCATATTGCCGACTATGGAAAGTATGGCATTGTCGGGCGAATAAAAACGGCGATAAAAACTGCGGACACGTTCTGCCGTCACATTCTCGATATGCTCCAGTTTCTCACCGATTACCGGCCATCGGTACGGGTGCTCCTTATAGGCAATCTTACGCCAGTGATGACCGCTGTCGCCGTAAGGAGTATTCAGACAACGCTGCTTGAATTCCTCCATCACCACACTCCGCTGCACTTCCAGACTCTTGTCCGTAAGCAACAGATTCTGCATACGGTCAGACTCCAGCCAAAGAGCAGTTTCAATATTGTAGGACGGGACTGTTTCGTAGTAGTTGGTAATGTCGCTGTTTGTCCAGGCATTGCACTCCCCGCCTGCATTTTGAAGTTTACGGTCAAAATCGGGAGCATTCTCCGAACCACCGAACATCAGGTGTTCCAACAGATGGGCAAGCCCCGTAGAATCGGCATCTTCATTTTTCGAACCGACACGGTATAACAAATTGACTGCCGCCATTTGGGTGGCGGCATTCCTGTTGTGGACCACACTTAGTCCGTTGGGCAAGATGTGGCGGTTTATTTCAATCATTCAACAACCGTGGCTTTCAAAATTTTCACGTCGTCCACCGGACGGTCGTTGCCGTCAGTTGCAACCTTCTCGATTTTTTCAACGACATCCATTCCTTCCACAACTTCTCCATATACAGAGTAACTGTTGTCGAGGAACGGCGTGCCACCGACTGTAGTATAGGCTTCTTTTTGTTCCGGTGTAAAATGGAACAGATTGCCTTTTACTTTCTCTTCTGTTTCCTTAATCAGTTTTTCCTGCAATTCCTGCAAACCGGCACTGTTGCGGGCACGGCGCAAGTCCATGATTTCTGCCTTATGTTCAGCCACAAGTTCTTCAAATACGGCCTGTTTCTGACGGTTCTGCATGGTCTTCTCCATAGCCACGAGTTCCTGAGCATTGTATTTTTTACCGGTTACAATATAGAACTGCGAACCGGACGATTTTTTCTCCGGATTTACATTGTCGCCGGTTCTGGCAGCAGCAATGGCACCTTTCTTATGAAAGTATTGCGGGAAAACGAATTCTGCAGGAATTTCACTGCCGTGGTCGGAAGCTCCCAACATCTGTCCCTTCTTGGCAGTTTTAGAACTTGGGTCACCCGTCTGCACCATAAATTCATTAATGACACGATGGAAAAGCACACCGTCGTATGCCTTTTCTTTCACATTCTTGACAAAATTGTCACGGTGGCCCGGAGTCTCGTTATAAAGAGCTATTTTTATATTTCCGACTGTAGTTTCCAACAATACAGTCACTCTATTTTCCTGCATATTCAGTTTGTTTGCTTTTTTTTGTTCGATAACATTCGTCTGTCCAAACGACACCATCCGGACAAACATCATCAATAGAAATAAAAAGAGGGTTTTTCTCATCAAATCAGATTCCTTTCTGGAACACACGCTTGTATATTCTTCGGAAATTGTCGTCCTTGGCACTGAGTTCCTCTGCATGTTCTGCATAGTCTGCTCCCCAAAGGCTTGACAACAAATCTGGGATATACTTGTGTTCGCGATCCTTATCAATGGCTGCCTTAACCAGCAAGTCGATTGAGTCGGCATATTTTTCCGCATCTATAGCGTGCAAATATCTTGCCGTACTTACCACAAACTGGCCATTACGGTCGACATTAATCATGTTCTCGACAAGTGCGGGCATCAATTCGTCACAATTGCCAATATTGTTGGCAATATATTCATACGTTGACAGTCCGTCTTCTGCTTTTCTGAGTTTTTTAAGAATATCTTCAGCCATCTGAATTTTATTTTATTACTATTGACACACTTGACGCATGGCGGCAAGCACGTTTTATTTTTTCTTTTCACGCAAAGATAATGCAACGGAAGCGAAAATCAAAAATAACTTTTCCTATTTTGCATTTTTACGCCCTATTCTGCATGTTTTCCACCTGCGTCACCCGCAAAAGAACTATCTTTGCAACATGGAAACCAAATTAGAAATATACTCGGCCGACCTTTCGACACAATTGAATCTGCTTTATGCCGACGACGGCATACGTGCCGGATTTCCCAGCCCGGCGCAGGATTACACGACGGAAGCCATCGACCTGAACAAAGAGCTTATACGGCATCCCGCCACCACGTTTTACGCAAAAGCGGTAGGCGATTCGATGAAGGACCGCGGCATAGACGACGGTGACCTGTTGGTCATCGACAAATCCATCGAGCCGGAAGACGGCGACATTGTTGTGGCTTACATTGACGGTGAATTTACACTAAAAACCGTAAAAACCGACCCGCAGAACGAATGCGTATGGCTCGTACCTGCCAACCGCAACTATCCCCCGATAAAAGTAACGGAAGACAACAGCTTCCTCATCTGGGGCGTTCTTACCTACAATATAAAGAAACAGTTCCGAAAATAGAGGTTCGATCCCACATATTTGGGAGAACCTCTTTTTATTTCAGCACATTACAGCCTGCTCTTCTCATCGTTTCCTGCACCAGTTCCTCTGTATTTTGTCTTGAAATTATTAAAATTCCAACTGACTGAAAAAAACACTTTTCTACCATAGGAATTTGTCGTTCTGTCCGAGACAAGATAATTCAAGATTTTCGTATCCTGAGTTTTCGACCAATTAAACAGATCCTCCCCTCTAAGCGCAAGGTTTAGATTGTCATCAAAGAAGGATTTTTGAAGCGCAAGTTCACTATATCCGAACCCCTTCATATAATAAACGCCACGATTTCCTTTAGTGTTCCACTGCACATCTGCCCGAATAACAAAATTTTCAGGAAGAGTTATTTCATTTTGAAATGAAAACAACCCGTAAGGTTTGTTATAGTCAAGAGGTTTATCAAGATAATCGAGTGTCAGAAACTGCTTATAAACCCCAACTGTCAATGTAGGTCGCCAACATCCCAAAGCCTGAGATGCTACCAACATGGCACCCGCCAACTGATATTTCGGAGCATTGGATGTAAACCACACAGACGCTCCATCGGCAACATCCGATCGTTCAGCCGTCGTATAAATATAATCGTTAATATACTGATAGTTTAATCGCAGACTGACAATAGAATATTTCATACTTAAATCCACATCATAAATCTTTTGAGGACGCAATTTCGGATTTCCTCTTTCCTGATGAAATTGATTATTATATTTCACTTTATTGTTAAGCTGTCCGAAAGAAGGACGCTGTAACCGATTGGAAAAATTCAAGGAAAAATCCACATTGCCAACCGGCAGTGACAGAGACAAGGACGGCAACACATCTGAATATTTTCTTTCGTCTATTATTTTACCGAAATCCGTCACCTTCGATTTGACAAATTCATATCGCACGCCGACTTCTCCCAGTAAATTCCCCCAACTTAACTGATACTGTGCAAAAACTGCGTATTTATTTTCCCGATTTTCATAGACATCCTCCTCTATTTTTCCTTCCGGATTATGCGATTGGCCGCCAACGTTCACCAAACTATAATCAATCCCCCATTTCAAACTATGACTGTCGTTGAAATGATAATCAAACTCTCCTTTAGCCGCATATACCCGGCTATTGTTTTCGCTGTATGTATTGGTGGTTTCAGAGTGGTTGTCAGTGCTTGACATCTCCTCAATACATTCGTGACTGTCAAGCCAATCACTAACATAATCCGCTTCTGCCTGTATAGAAAACTTGTCTGTTGCCTTAATTTGATAGTAAACATTCACATTGTCAAATCTGGAATCATCATTTCCTTTTAAAGCATTCCGATTGTCGACAAACAGATTCCCGTCTTCATACATTTTAATCCAATCCTTGTCAAAACCGGATTGAATATTCACGTTTCCGGCATATCCGACATATTGCAAGCCAACACTTTGCTTGTCGTTTATGTCATAATTCATTCCAACCGAAAACGAATGTTCCTTTCCACAATCCGTATATTTCGACGAGGACACCTCATTATACACAGCATTTTGTTCATAACTTATTTGAGTCACGTCATACCTAATATCTTCCTTTAGGTAATCAAAACGGTAAGAACCAAATACATTCAGTCCTCCTTTCTGATAACTGAGAGACACTCCTTCATTATGAGAGAAATGGGTTGACAAAGCACCTTCAGCATCCACCTGAGCCATAAAGCCTTCACCCCGTTTCTTTCGGGTTATAATTTTTACAACAGCTCGTGTGTCAGCATCATATCCGGCCCCAGGATTTGAAATAACCTCGACGCTCAAAATATCCGTTGATTTCAGCATCAACAATTCATTGTCATTCCGCATTTTTTTGTTGTTGATGTATATTATTGGACTACCTTTGCCAAACACTTCATACTTATCTTTTAATGTTATGACACCGGGAATATGCTTCATCACGTCCTTAGCCGTTCCGGCATTTCTTAAAGACGAATTGGCAACATCTGTAATCATACTACCCCCACGACTATACACAAGCGGCTTTCCTGCCGTAACAGTAACTTCCGACAATGCCACCGTCGCATCGTTCATAGCCACAGTTCCTAACCTCACATCTGTCTGCTCCACAGACAACTCCTGTTCGACTTCCTGATAACCCAAATAGGAAATTTTCAAAAGATAATGCCCTTTTTTGACGCCATCAAACTGGAACAGCCCGTTGTCGGCAGAAAGCTCGCCACGGTAATAGACAGAATCCGGCAAGCTTAACAACACAACATTAGCAAAAGCCAAAGGTCTGTTTTGTTCATCAACCAACATTCCGTCAACAGTCTGCGCCAACGTATTGGCAATACCAAGCATCAAGACAGCCAAGAACGACAACAATTTTGACAAATACATACTTCAGTTTATTTTTGTCATACCTTTTATTTTTCGATAACACATAGCTAATAGACTTAAAATCACGCTGCATATTACCCAGACCAAAGATAAAGAAAAAAATTCAACATTTACCCCCCCCCCCGTTTTACACTAATTAACATTTTTAAATTCGACATTCAAACAAAACAACAAGTTAAATAATCTGCCGCATTAACAAAGAATCGCTAAATTTGTCTTCCCATAAATCCAAACAAAGATGTTCGCTCTGGTTGACTGCAACAATTTCTATTGCTCATGCGAGAGGGTGTTCAACCCGGCATTGCGCGACAAGCCTGTCGTTGTCCTGTCCAACAACGACGGCTGTATCATTGCACGCAGCAACGAGGCAAAGGCATTGGGCATAAAAATGGGTGAACCTTTTTTCAAAATCCGCCAAACGCTTGAAGAGCAAAAAGTAGCTGTATTCAGCAGCAATTATGCCCTTTATGGCGACATGAGCCACCGTGTCATGTCACTGCTCTCGGAATTCACTCCCGATATCACCATTTATTCGATAGACGAAGCATTTCTACAACTGCCCATCGCAGAACACGATCCTACTTTCTCGATAGAAGAATATGGGAAAAAGATTGTACGCACAGTTACGAAAGGCACGGGTATCCCCGTCACGATAGGCATTGCCCCGACCAAAACTTTGGCTAAAATAGCCAGCCATTTCGGCAAACAATATGCCGGATATAAAAATGTGTGCCTCATCGACACTGAAGAAAAACGGGCAAAAGCCTTGCAACTGACACCCATCCATGAGGTGTGGGGAATCGGCAGAAGACTGTCGCCGCAACTCGCCTATTACGGAATCCGGACAGCATGGGACCTGACTCAAAAAAGCGAGCAATGGGTTCGCCGTAATTTTTCCGTCACACTGGCCCGCACCTGGAAAGAACTGCAAGGCGACAGCTGCATCGACATAGAAGAACTGCCCCACAGCAAATCCATCTGTACCAGCCGAAGTTTCCCGGAAAAAGGCATCAGCGAACTTCCTCTATTGGAAGAAGCCGTAGCTAATTTCGCAGCATCCTGCTCCCGCAAGCTCAAACAGCAGCACACGGCCTGCTACGGCATGACGATATTCGCCTACACAAGCCGCTTCCCGACAAGCGGACACCCTTACCAACTATCACAGACATGCAGTTTTTCCGTAGCTACTTCCGACCGACAGGAAATTGTCAGCCGTGCCGTAGAAGTTCTCCGACAACATTGGCCGGACAACATTACACCTTTTATAAAGAAAGCCGGTGTCATCGTTTGGGGAATCATACCCGATACGGCTATACAGGCCCAACTATTCGACCCGATTGACCGCGGCAAGCAAATGGCACTTAGCAAGGCTATCGAAGAAATAAACCGCAAAAACGGGCACAACATGGTGAGAATTGCCGTACAAGGCTATGACAAACGATGGCATCTTAAATGCGAACGGATATCAAAACGATATACCACCGACATCGACGACATTATCGAAATCAAACTGTAAGTTTTTTCGACCGCCGATATTGCTTTTTTCTTCCGAAAAAATTATCTTTGTACATAAGGTTGGACTTCTCAACCAAAGTATTATTTTAACCTAACGAAAAACGACTATGAACGACAAGAAATACGTCATCACCGTTGGCCGTCAGTTTGGCAGCGGCGGACACGATATAGGACAAAAGCTGGCAGAAAAGCTTGGAATAAAATTCTATGACAAGGAATTGCTTCTCGAAGCAGCCAAAGAAATCGGCATCAACCCTAACCTACTGAAAAAGACCGACGAAAAACTTCCGTCGTTCTATATCAGCAACCTTTCCATGAACCTGGGCTTTTATATCCAGCCCTTCACTTCATCGCCCACCTCCTCCTACTACGACAATGTTCAGAAAGCCATCTGCGACATGATCAAGAATGTAGCCGAACGCGAACCATGCATCATTGTAGGACGCTGTGCCGACTATTTGCTACGCGACAATCCCAACTGCATCAACATATTTATCAGTGCTTCGCCTGAGGCATGCGCCGAACGGATCGTAAAACGTCTGCCGAACCTCAACATCGAAGAAGCCAAAACGTTGGCGAAAAAAGAGAACAAGCTCAGAGCCGAATACTATAATTTCTATACAGATAAGGAATGGGGACACTCTACCTCCTACGACCTCTGCATCGACTCTTCGAGAATTGATGAGGAATCGGCCATCGACCTGATTATCTCATACGTCAAAAACCGCTTAAAATAAATCGGTATTAACCAGAAAAACGGCTGCACATTTGCAAGAAACGTGCAGCCGTTTTTTTATTTTCTTCTCGGACAAACGCCTATTTCAAATCGTCGTCGCTCGTTATTTCTACAATCTCCACATTCTGTGCCGTTCCGGCTTCCGCTGCCGCCTGCTGCTTCAGGAAATGACGGTACACCAGATACTCAAGCAATGAATTTATTGCATATGCCATAAATGAAATACCGGTAACCAACACCAACACACTTTCAATACGCAACACATCCGTTGAAAGAATAACAATACCGGCAGCAAGCATCAGTGTTGGAATAATATAGCAGCCAATCGGAAAATGCACCCGACGGCTCCACGACAGCAGTGCCCACAATTTGTAGACAGCCCCCAAAATAAGCACAATAGCAAAGGTATAGGCCGTAAATCCGACAAAGAACTGAGGCGCGGCAACAAGGGCTATACCCAAAATCAATCCGCCAACAATCGGCACACCGGCAACACCGCTCATCATGCGTTTTTCCTTACGGGCAAACAGCGCAATCAAAGCCAAACAGCTCGGCACAATGAACATGATGCCGATAATGATAATTATCATCTCCAAAATAGCCGCCCTGTTGTGAAGGACAACCAACAACAAGCCAACGATAAAAACAAACACATTGGACAACAAAGGCAATTTAGATTTCATTTGCTGTAATTTTAAAAATTCAACTTATTACGAAGTTACAAATAAATCCGCTTCCAGTCAACACTCTCCCACTTTTTTATTTCTTTCATTGACAGGAATCCCGTTTTTTCTTAAATTTGCAGACAATGGAGCAGAAAAAGAAAATATTGGTACTCATCAATCCCATTTCCGGGACCAACAACAAGGCGTACTTGCCGGAGATTGTCAACGAAAAGTTGAATCATGAAATTTTCGACATCGAAATACGCTTTACACAACGTGCCAACCATGCCTATGCGCTTTCACGCGAAGCCAGCGACAAAGGATATTTCGGCGTGGTAGCCATCGGCGGCGACGGAACGGTAAACGAGGTAGCCTCTGCCCTCTGCCATACACAAACGGCCTTAGGCATCATTCCCAACGGTTCCGGCAACGGTCTTGCCCGCCATCTGAACATTCCCATCAACATTACCAAAGCGCTGGAAATCATCAACGAAGCAAACGTGCATGCCTTTGACTACTGCACGGCCAACGAGCATCCTTTTTTCTGCACCTGCGGCGTGGGCTTCGATGCGCAAGTAAGTGCGAAATTTGCCAAAGACGGAAAGCGCGGACCTATCGGATATGTAAAAAGTGCCGTATCCGAATACCTGAAGTACCGCTCGAAAGAATATAAGATAACCACTCCCGACGGTGTAATTTCCGAACGAGCTTTTATCATAGCCTGCGGAAATGCCTCGCAGTACGGGAACAACGCCTATATCACTCCGAATGCCGACATGCAGGATGGAATGATTGACGTGACCGTCATCCTACCCATCACACCGCTCGACACCGCCATGCTCGGTCTGCTACTTTTCTCCAAACATATCGACCAGGACACCAACATCATTTCTTTCCGGACGCCATCGTTAAAAATCGAACGGGCGTCGGAAGGCATCATGCACATCGACGGGGAAACAATTATGATGCCACGTGAAATTGACATCCAATGCCACCCGAAAGGACTCAACGTTTTCGTTCCGACAAAAAGTTCGGAAAGAGCCAACATATTCAGCACAATAGGATCCGGATTTTGGGATTTTGTCAACTCTATCCGGACAGAATTGAACATTTGACAGCATAAAAAGCCCGACACTGCACAAATTCAGTATGTTTTGCAGCATTTTCCTTTTGTACTCTAAATATTTTACTTACATTCGTGGCAAATTAAGAACTTAACCATTATTTAATATAACTCCAAAACACAAAACAATATGAGTTACCTTAAATTTGATAAAAACCTGTTGATTAACCTTGACCAATCTCTCCCAAAGGAGATTCTTCGAACGAACAAAGCAGGAGCTTATCATTGCACTACAGTAACCGGTTGTAACACGCGCAAACAGCATGGATTGTTGGTCATCCCTATCAAGGAGATGGACAACGATAACTTTGTGTTGCTTTCGTCGCTGGATGAGACGGTGATACAACACGGTGCACCATTCAATTTGGGAATTCACCGTTATAAAAACGGTGTGTACAGTCCGAACGGACACAAATATTTGAGAGAATTCAATTGTGACACTGTACCCAAACTTACTTACCGTGTCGGTGGCGTTATCCTGACAAAGGAAAAGGTATTCGTGGCGCACGAAAACAGAATTCTCATCAAATATACTTTGGTTGAAGCACACTCTCCCACAACACTCCAGTTCCAACCATTCCTGGCATTCCGAAATGCAGCAAGCCTGTGCATGGAAAACGATCAACTGGACACGACCTATGAAGAGACCGAAAACGGCGTATCTTTCTGTCTGTACAAAGGATACCCGCGCCTTTACATGCAATTCAACCACAAAGCGGAATTCGTCTACGAACCGCACTGGTACAACGGAATTGAATACATCAAAGACCTTGCACGCGAAGAGCCATTCAGCGAAGACCTTTGGGTGCCTGGCTATTTCCAACTCCCAATCAAGAAAGGAGAATCCATCATTTTCTCGGCAAGCACAGAACCTGCCAAACCAAGAAGTTTTTCGACAACATTCGACAAAGAAGCGGAAGAAAGAACCAAACGTACAAGTTTCTACAACTGCCTGAAAAATTCAGCCAAACAGTGCTACCTGAAAGACGGCAACAACCATTATCTGCTTGCTGGCTATCCTTGGTTCAAAATCATTGCCCGCGACCTTTTCGTTGCTCTTCCGGGTACAACATTAGCCATCGACCACCGCGAGGACTACGAAAAAATAATGAAAACGGCCTTAGACGCCTTGCATAAATACATCCAGACAGGAGAAACCGACAAGACCATCCAGGACATTCACTTGCCGGATATTCCTCTTTGGGCTGCCTGGTGTATACAACAATACTTCAAATTTTTCGGAGCATCGGAAACTATCGAAAAATACGGAAAAGCGTTGGAGGAAATCATCAATTTCATTCTCGACGAAAAGCAAAGAAACCTGTATATCAACGAAGACGGTCTGCTATCTACCAACGGAACAATCGAATCCGTTACATGGATGGATTCTACGCTCAACGGCAAACCACTGCTTCCTCGTACAGGATTCATCGTCGAATTCAACGCACTCTGGTACAATGCACTGATGTTCGCATCAACACTTTTCCAGGATGCAGAACAGAAACCGGCACGTATCCAGGAATGGGAAGCCTTGGCAGAACGTCTGAAAGTAGCGTTCACAAACACATTCATGAACGACTACGGCTATCTCTACGATTATGTAGACGGCACTTACACCGATTTGAGCGTGCGCCCGAACATGATTATAGCAGCCGGCTGCGACTTCTCGCCGCTTGACAGAGTACAACGTAAGAAAATTCTTGATATCGTCACCCGCGAACTGCTGACACCGATGGGCCTCCGCACCCTGAGTCCGAAAAGCTACGGCTACAATCCGTTCTTTGAAGGAAATCCGGAAAGAAGAGCCCATGTATATTTCAACGGTCCGACACGCCCATGGCTTACAGGTTTCTACACCGATGCCTATCTGAAAGTGTTTGGCCGCAGCGGTGTCGCATTCCTCCGCAGAATGCTTATCGGTTATGAGGACGATATGACAAAAGGCTGCATCGGCTCACTGTCAGAACTCTATGACGGTAACCCGCCCTACACAGGTCACGGCGCCATCAGCTTCGCTCCGAACATCGGAGAAGTGCTGCGCTCCATCTATGCTCTAAAAAGTTTTGAAGTTTAACATCCAAGATATTCCTTTCTAATATGAAAGCACTAATGTTCGGGTGGGAATTTCCACCGCATATCCTTGGAGGACTGGGAACGGCAAGCTACGGCCTGACCAAAGGGATGGCCGAGAACGGCGATATGGACATCACATTTGTCATCCCAAAACCTCACGGAGATGAAGATAAAAGTTTTGCTAAAATAATCGGAGCAGGCAATACACCTATTGCCTGGAGAGATACCGACTGGGACTATGTACAGTCAAGAATCGGCAATGTTATGGACCCGCAACTCTATTTTGATTTGCGCTCAAACATCTATGCCGATTTCAACTACATGAATGTCAACGACCTGGGCTGCATTGAATTCTCAGGCCGCTATCCGGATAACCTGTTGGAAGAAATCAACAACTATTCCATCGTAGCAGGAGTGATTGCACGTACGGTAGATTTTGACATCATCCACTCACACGACTGGCTGACCTATCCTGCCGGTATCCATGCCAAACAAGTGTCGGGCAAACCGCTGGTAATCCACGTACACGCCACCGACTTCGACCGCTCTCGCGGTAATGTCAATCCGACCGTGTTCAACATCGAACGCGACGGTATGCTCAACGCCGACCACATTATTACGGTGAGTGACCTGACCCGCCGAACCGTTATTGAAAAATACGGTATCGACCCGGCAAAGGTAACGACAGTACACAATGCTGTTGAGCCGCTGAGCGAAGAACTGAAGCATCTGGAAGTTCCAAAGATGAAGGAAAAAATCGTTACATTCCTTGGACGTATCACCATGCAGAAAGGTCCGGAATACTTCGTGGAAGCTGCTGCCAAGGTTTTGCAGAAAGTGCATAACGTACGCTTCGTAATGGCAGGAAGCGGCGACATGATGGAAAAAATGATCAATCTCGTGGCAGAGAAAGACATCGCCGACCGTTTCCACTTCCCCGGATTCCAAAAAGGAAAGCAGGTTTACGAAATGCTGAAAGCCTCCGACGTATATATTATGCCGTCGGTATCCGAACCTTTCGGAATTTCTCCTTTGGAAGCAATGCAAATGGGCGTGCCTTCCATCATTTCCAAACAGTCGGGCTGTGCTGAAATCCTCAACCATGTCATCAAGACCGACTTCTGGGATATCGATGCAATGGCCGACGCCATCTATTCAATCATCACTTATCCGGCCATGTACAACCAACTCCATGAAGAAGGTCTGGCCGAAGTGAATGAAATCCAATGGAAGAAAGCAGGCAAAAAAGTTATTGACATTTACAACCGATTATTAAACAAATAAAAGACTACTACTATGAGCGCAGTATGTTTATTTTTCCAAATACATCAACCATTCAGACTAAAACGTTACCGCTTCTTCGATATTGGTAACGACCACTATTATTTCGACGATTTCGGAAACGATGAAATCATCACCCGCATTGCACAAAGATCCTATCTTCCTGCAAACGAACTGCTCCTGCAAATGATTCAGGACAGCAACAAACGTTTTAAAGTTGCTTTCTCCATCACAGGTACAGCATTGGAACAATTCCAACTCTACGTTCCGGAATTCATCGATTCTCTGAAAAAGTTGGCAGATACAGGCTGTGTAGAATTTGTATCGGAAACTTACAACCACTCTTTGGCTTCTCTTATCAACGCCGACGAATTCAAGAAGCAAGTTGAAAAGCACGACAAGCTCATCTATGAACTTTTCGGACAGAAACCGAAAGTGTTCCGTAATACAGAATTGATTTACAACGACGAAATCGGAGCAACTATTGCAGAAATGGGCTTCAAGGGCGTATTGACAGAAGGTGCAAAACATATCCTGGGATGGAAATCGCCTAACTATATGTACTCGGCTGCAAGCGCTCCGAAGATGAAACTTCTTCTCCGCAACTCCAAACTGTCAGACGATTTATCACTTCGCTTCTCCGATTACGGCTGGCACGAATATCCGCTGACTGCCGACAAATACATGTCGTGGATTGCACAAAGCCCGAAGGAAGAACAAATCATCAACATCGCCATGAACTACGAAGTGCTCGGAGAAAGCCATCCTCGCGAAACTGGTATCTTCGACTTCTTCAAGGCTCTCCCACGCTTTGCTGAAGAAAAAGGCGTTGAATTCTGGACTCCGTCGGAAGCAATTGCAAAACTGAATCCTGTAGCTGAAATCACCGTTACACACCCGATTTCCTGCAACGACGAAGAAAGAGGCGTAAGCGCTTGGTTGGGCAACCAGTTGCAGAACGAAGCGTTCAACAAACTTTACTCAATTGCCGAACGCGTTCACCTGTGCAGCGACCCACGTCTGCAACAAGACTGGTGCTACCTGCAATCGTCAGACCATTTCTTCTACATGAGTACAAAACACTTCGGTGACGGTTGTGCAATGTTCAGCCCGTACGAATCTCCATACATGGCATTCACCAACTACATGAACGTATTGGGCGACTTCATTGTACGCGTTGAAGAACAGTTCCCGCTCACGATTGAAAATGAAGAATTGAATGCATTGCTGACTACTATCAAGAATCAGTCAAGCGAAATCGAAATGCTTAATAAGGAGCTCCGCACACTGAAAACTTCCATCGAAAACAACGAAGAAGCTGCAGCTGCTGCAGAAGCAAAACCGAAAAAAGCTCCGGCTCGCAAAAAAGCTACAACCAAAAAGGCAACTTCGAAAGAATAACAACTGAACACAAGTAGTCTTTAACATAAATGACAGCGTTATGGGGTTTCCTCATAGTGCTGTCATTTTTTATATTAATCGGTCATTAGTGTCCACTAAAAAATCATAGAAGTTCTTTGAAATTATTGAAATTCAATTTGTTATAGGAGATTTTGGGGAGAACGGATTTGAATTTACTTTTGTGGTAATTTTCAGACCGTTATGCATAAAGACCCATATATTTTTGCCCAATTAGTTAAGTTCCTTGACCGAAGTAAATTCAATCGTATCGTTACAAAGTATGAAGGCGACAAATATATCAAGAGTTATACATGTTGGAATCAACTACTTACGATGATGTTCGGTCAGCTATCCAATCGAGAGAGTCTCAGAGATTTGATTGTGGCTATGGAAGCTCATGCTGGAAAACTTTACCATCTCGGAATCGGGAAGTCTGTAACTCGGAGCAATCTTAGTAAGGCTAATGAGCAACGCAATTACCGTATCTTCGAAGAGTATGCAACATTCATGATTGCCGAGGCCCGCAGGCGTAGAATCAATAAAATATTCGAACTTGACGGTCATGTTTATGCATTTGATTCTACAACGGTTGATCTGTGCCTGTCAGTGTTTGAGTGGGCTAAATTTCGCAAACATAAAGGCGGAATAAAGTTGCATACGCTCTACGATATTGAAGCGGAAGTTCCTGCATTTGTGCATATTACACCTGCCAATATTCACGATTCAAAGACTATGCCTGAGATACCATACGAATCTGGAGCGCACTACATATTCGACCGCGGATATAACGATTTCAGCAACCTTAATACGATAAATCGTATAGGTGCCTTCTTCGTTGTACGAGCCAAAACAAACGTACGGATCAAGCCTAAAACCTGGAAACGAAGATTGCCGGAAGGTGTAGTTTCGGATGTAATCGGGTGCTTTACGGTTTATAAAAGTTCTAAGGATTATCCCGAGGAACTTAGAAAACTCATCGTTGAGAATCCTGAAGACGGTACACGATACATCTTTCTGACTAATAATCTTGATGCATCTGCGGAGTTAATATCATTACTTTATCGAAACAGATGGAGTGTTGAACTGTTCTTCAAATGGATAAAACAACACCTCAGGATTAAAAAGTTTTGGGGAACATCGGAAAACGCAGTACGCATACAAATCTATTGTGCGATAATTACTTATTGTTTGATAGCAATAGTCCAACACGATATGAAATTAGAACGCAGCATTTATGAAGTTCTCCAAATACTCGGAATTTCTCTGACTGACAAAACACTTCTCAGTGATTTGTTTGACAAATCGAATTTCAAAAATGTCAAAGACCGATATGATTCAAGTGAACCGAATTTATTTAATTTTTAACTATTACTGTCCGCTAAAAGTTCATACATCATTATAATGATAGGGCCGTCCTCCG
>ERZ791737.127-NODE-127-length-95313-cov-99.981534_pt1 | contig 95313 bp, 71 predicted proteins | sample MGYA00510042_ERZ791737 | MGnify/ENA primary metagenome ERZ791737 (study PRJEB30046, sample SAMN00791965) | human gut metagenome | study: EMG produced TPA metagenomics assembly of the A metagenome-wide association study of gut microbiota in type 2... | reverse complement strand
GATGTCATCATCATAGTCTTTACAAGATACAAATGTTCCCGTCGCAGTAACCATTAAGGCTCCGAACAGGATTGCACTTAAAAATTTTTTGTTCATAATAGAAAAACTTTAAATTTATAAATTTAAAAAACTCAAAATGTTTTATTGTTTAAAAGGACTTTTTTACTTTATATTTCCACCGGATGACGCCTCCGAGATAAGTATTGAAGAGGGGACATGTCTAATATTCTACTAAAAGCAACATAAAAAACACTTTTAGATGCAAAACCGCACAGGCTATAAAGTTCGCGCACAGAGCAATCACCACCGTCCAATAACGTCTTGGCGTATCCTATTCTATATGCATTTATTAACTGTTTGAAATTGCAACCAAAATACTTGTTGATCGTGTTGGATAAGTAGGTAGTATTCGTGCCGGAAACGAAACAATATATAATCGATTGATTATCAGTAGACTATTCTAAATGTAAGAATGTTAGGTATTTAATTGCTGTTTGGAAGTATTCTAGATTGGGAAAGTGCGTTTTCCACAGAAGAACGGCAGGAATAGATATTGACAATAAGATAAGACTATTACCATGTTCCGTTTAGAAAACTCATTGGAATTGAAAGCATAAATGGCTATTCCTTTCACCCGTTTCTTCAATGAAACAAGCTGAAAAGAATAGCCGAATGCCTAAATTATCTATTTTGCGATGGATGCCTATGATAGGCAGGTTATAAAGTCCATCCCTTGGAAGTTAAGGGGGAAACCATTATTTTTGAATTGGAATTTCTGTTCCATTTTTTTAGGGAAGCTTTGTTTCCATCGTTCCCTTTACCATATATTCAATGTATTATATAACAATGCAAATATAGCATTTATGTCTTCTCAAATAGTGATTATATACTTTTATAGCCCTATGGATACGGTCTCCATGGAGCTATAGTATCTGTATCTGCACTATTCTGTGTATGTTATAGATATTCCTAATTTATCATTTTTCATATCTCGTTCACTATAATAGAGTTTATTGTTTTTCAGATAATAATATTGGAGATAACCGGCAAATTCGATATTGACATACTCACCGTTCGTTTCTGTGCGGTGCACGCTCCAGCTACCTTCATAATTCAATGAGTCATTGAACTGAACAATGTAAGTAGAATCCGGTTTCAATTCGAATTTTGCTCCTGTTTCTGTGTAGAATGTTCCATCGAAAGAACGAGTACCTTTGTTATTGCCTCCGCATGAGAAGAATATGCAGAAACACATCGCTACAGCAAGGATATAAATACAAGTTTTCATTGATTTGTTTCTTTTGAGGTTATACGAAACTTATTGGGAAAAAGATGCCATTTATAAATGGATGGATTTGAGAGATAAAATAGTATGAAAAAGGGTGCCCCTTTAAAGGACACCCTTTTTGAAAATTTATCTATCGAATATTAATTCTTAGATTAGTTACCCGGAGTACCAGAGTTAGGTTTCACAATTACAGTGAATACCTTAACGCGAGTCTTCCACTTGTAGCCGAATTCAACAGGAATATAAAGTTTGTATTCCTTGTTAACCGGAGTACCGCTATAGTTGTAGTAAGTCAGAACTTCTCTCAATTTACCATTGATAGTCTTCCATTCATACTTAATCTGAACATTAGCAGGCAATGTACCGTTTGTTTCGTTTGCATCCGGCTCAAGGCTACCGTTAGTCAATTTCAGGTTAGTCTTGATCTTAGTTACATCCAAGATACCTGTATTATTTGGATCCAAAGGCCATTTTGCCGGATCAACTTCATAGAATTCATACAATTGCTTCGGCAAGCCGGTTGTATTGGCTACCACCTGGTTATTGTCATTCCATGAGTAGTAAGTAAAGGCATCTGTTACGTCAATTGAGCTACCGTCAATCTTAGCGTCAACGAAGTTTTCAGTTGTACCTTCCTTGATGTTCAACGGATCGATAATGAATGCTTCGTACTGCTTAACAGTGGCTACATTCAATGTGTTGTCACAAAGGTCAGCAACCAAGTTGATAGGAACTAATTCACCAACCAAAGCTCTTGCAGCATCTGTAGGTTCAGCACCTGAACGAGGAGCATGTGTAGGAACAGCTTCTTCCAACTTAATGTTGTAAGTGATTTCAGAAGGATCTAACTTGTTAGGAACGTTATTAACGATAGTTGCAGCCAATTCATTCTTGATCCACAATTCAGTACCGTTTGCTCTAACGTCTGCTTTCACCTTAGAACCGTCTTTCCAAGTATAAGTGTAATTAGCGATTCTATTTTTGTCGAATACGAAGCTTACGCCATCATCTTCATAAGTAATTCCGGCTGTGCCTAAAGAAGTACCGCCTGTACGAGGATAGAAAGCAGAATAATAGAACTTCTTACCAGTCTTGTTCTTGTCTGTGTAGTATATAGCACCACCGGCACCGGTAGTAGGCTTAATACCTCTATCATCCAAGAAACCATTCAACAGGTCAGTGTAGATGTTACATGTCGGGTTGTTAACTGTATTGTTAGCCCATGCAGGGTTAGATTCCTGAGTATTGAAAACGATCGGGTTGATGTTGAATACTTCATAAACCTTATCACCTTTCCAGTACGGACCCATATAGCCCCAAAGGTTCAGAACCGGCATGTAGATTGTACGTTTCATAACAATCTTAACATCAGCGTTGATACCAGTAGGATCTTTATAGTAAACAGTCTTAGTGAATGTCTTTTCTTGACCCGGCCAGATTGTACCGATTTGAAGATCAGTCAATGTCCAAACAATGTTGTAAGAGTCTACACCGGCTTCGCTGTTCTTCTTTTCTACAGCTGTACCTGTACCTTCATTTGGAGCAGGATCAACAAACTGAGTATAGATAGAGTGGAACTCGTTCTTAGTCATACCACCTGTCTTAACCTTGTCGTAAATCCAAACGTTCATTTCTTCAGTACCAATTACATTGTCGATACCGCAAGAGTACAATGTAGGATCGAAGTTAGCTTCAAGTGTCTTGCCTTCCATAGTCCATTTCACCTTCAGGTAACGCTGTGCGATCAATGCATTGCCATTCTTTGTATCGATCAATTCAACACATACGATAGGTTCACGTCCTACTGCTGTTGCAGATCCACCATTGATAGAATAAACCTTAGAACTCATGATACCGTTAGCCGGAGTATCAATAGTTGCAAACTGCTGTTGGTCTGTCTTGTTATCATTTCCTTCTGCACCACCTTTAGGATAGTAAGCAGATTTAGCCAAACGGAAACGGAATTCCAAACCATAGTCTTTATAGTTTGCAAGTTTTTCGTGGTTATCATGGTTGTTGTTGATGTCGCTAACACAAACTGTTACCAGTTTCTTCAAGTCAAGCGGCTGGTCGTATGCTTGGTATACATCAACCAAATTGCTGCTGTTTGACTTGTACATACAGATAGAGTCATGGTAGTGTACATAGAATGAGCTACCATCTGCACCAATCTGAGTTTCGTCAGCGAATACATCATTCATCGGTCTGTTGAAATCAGTTTTGCTGTTAGCCAAATACGGATATTTGATGCTTTCTTCGATACGTGCGTATTCTGAGTTAACATATACACCGTCAATCTTACCTGCTGCCTTATCAGCAGTTTCTGCTTCTGTCCAGTTTTCTTCTGTGATAGGAGCTTTCAAAGAAGCCATGTAGAATGTTTCTTTGTTACCAACCTTAGTAGTTGTGATCCGCTTGCCCAAGAATGCAGAGTTCTTCTTGAATGTTACAGTCAAAACACCCTTGTTGTCGATAGCATGTCCAACTACTTCAATCGGGCTATTGTTAGTGATTGCAGCAGAACGGATAACGTTTTCTGACTGGATACAGTCAAATGAAGGCAAGTTGATATCCTGAGTACGTACGCCCAAATTTGGACTAACGTGGAAAAGAGCTTCATTCTTTTCTGTAGAAATATAGCGAACAGATCCTGCGTTAACATGGTCTAATACAGGATGAGTAGCATGCTGGCTGGGATCCGGAGTGTGATCCGGCATTGCCTGATATTTCTGCGGAGTATATTGCAGGGTAGTGAATGTAATTGCAGCAATACCATTGATATGCTGTGTAGGAATCACAGAAAGGCTGGTCAGACGATGTCCGATCAGTTTCACGATTTCTGCACTCAATGCATCTACTTTACTGTTCAATCCCTTCAGGTCATCTTCAGTCATGAAGTCACCTTTCAATTCCTCTTTCAAGGCTTCAATTTTCTGATTTACAGCATCCAAAGAAGCCAGTTTGCTTATTTGAGCTTCAATCTCTTTCTTCAAATTAGCAAGATCTGCTTGGGTAACATCACCAGTACCAGAACCTCCTGAATTTCCTGAGTTTGCCAAAGCTTCTTCAGCTTTTGCCAAAGCTTCTTCAGCAGTAGTCTTAGCAGCTTCTGCAGTGTTTTTAGCAGCACCTACAGAACTTTCCATAGCAGCTAGCTTTTGGGTCAGTTCCTCAAGTGAAGCTTTCTTGTCGATAGCGCCCCATAAATCATCGATATCATCATCGTAATCTTTACAAGACACAAACGTTCCTGTCGAAGCAACCATTAAGGCCCCAAACAGGACTGCGCTTAAAAATTTTTTGTTCATAATAGAAAAACTTTAAATTTATAAATTTAAAAAACTCAAAATGTTATTTTTGTAAAAGGACTTAACTTTTTTGTCTTTGCGTTGTTATGCATATAGAGGTACTGTAAGGGTGAATTTCCTACAATTCTGTGGAACGCAGCATAAAATACGCTTTGAGAAGCGAAGCCGCAAGCCCTGAAAAGAGGTCCCTCAAAGCACTTATCGCCTAGTAACAAGGACTTTGCGTATTCCACCCTGTACTTGTTTAGAAGTTGTTTCAGGTTGCATTCGAAGTACTTGTTTATAGTATTAGACAAGTATGTTGTATTCGTGCCGACTATTGAACTAAACTTGTCTAAAGAGAGCTTTGAATCCAAATATACTTTTCTGATTTCCAGGTTATACAATATGCTTTTATAGATTTCTCTATCCACTTTACGTCCGGGTACTCCTTTCTCGGAAAGCAGTGTATTCCACTGCCGTTCTGCGTCTTTAAACAGCTTATCTTTCTGCGTTGTAGTAGAAAGCTCATTGCTTTGCATTTGAAATAGAGCATCCATATTTTTTAGTCAGTTTCTATAATAGCCATAATTTCATCGGACAAAAGTACCCATTTTAGTCTATTCTGCAAGAATTTCCACTAAAAATCTTTATAAAATACAGGAATATTTTAAGAAATAGGAATATCTATATACTCTTCCCCTTAGAAACCGCTATAAAACGCCCAGAAAGCCCATTATTAGCCAAGAACATTTTCCCTATACACCTTATTATATATAAAAGAATCCATTTTTTTGGTTCACGTTTAAGTATTATTTAACCCAATGAAATCAACCTGTCATATCTGTTAACACGCATCCGGGAATTGGTGAAAAACAAAGAGATTTTACACTATCTATATAAAATAAAGGGGTTGGAACACACATCTTGCCTGCAAGTCAACCACCTTTGAACAAAAGTCATTATCTTTGCGTTTATGAAAACATATACAAGTAACCACATTGTGTTTTTTTCGCCCACGCATACGTCCGCGAAAATAGCCCGTGCCATAGGAGAAGGCATAGGCATGGGAAAAAGAATAGAAGTAGACCTCACCACCGATGAGGGAAACAGCGTGATAGAAATAAAGGATTCTATCACCGTGATTGCTGCTCCTGTATATGCAGGGAGAGTAGCCCCTATTGCGCTGCAACGTTTGCGCAGGCTGAAAGGTGCTAATGCCCCGGTGATCCTAATTACCGTATATGGCAACCGGGATTATGAAGATGCCTTGGTGGAACTGAGAGATGAAGCCGTAAAACTGGGATTCACCCCTCTGGCTGCCGGAGCTTTCATAGGCGAGCACAGCTATAGCCGCCCCGCCATGCCCATAGCCGAAGGACGCCCGGATGCGACCGACCTGCAACTGGCCGAGAAACTGGGAAAAGACAGTGTGGCAAAACTGGAAAAGGCGGAAAAGCCGGAAGTATTCTTTATAAAAGGCAATGTGCCTTATCGCGAGGTAGGTCCGTCTACCCCGGCAGCTCCCGTGTGCACAGAAGGATGTTTTGCCTGCGGCGAGTGCATAGAATTGTGCCCCACGCATGCCATAACGCTAAGTGATGAGGGTACGATTGAGACTGAAGTGGCAAAATGCATCAAATGTTGTGCTTGCGTGAAGGAATGCCCCAACGAAGCGCGTGTATTTGATACCCCTTATACGGCAATGCTGCACAAAAACTTTTCAGCACGCCGCGAACCCGAATTATTTCTATAATGAACGACAGAGAAAAAAGAGTTCTGGTAGGCATGAGTGGCGGAATAGACAGTTCTGCCACCTGCATCATGCTACAGGAGCAAGGCTATGAAGTAGTAGGAGTAACCATGCGCACCTGGGATGTGCCCTCCCGGTTTTCCACACCCGGACAACAGGAGCCGGACGATGTGCTGGAAGCAAGGACTCTGGCAGAACGGCTGGGCATAGAACACCATGTGGCGGATGTGCGCCAAGAATTCAAGCAGGTCATCGTGAAGCATTTCATAGATGAATATATGCGTGGACGCACACCCAACCCTTGCGTAATGTGCAACCCTTTGTTCAAAGAGCGCATTCTATGCGAGTGGGCAGACCGGACGGGCTGTGCCTACATTTCCACCGGGCACTATTGCCGGTTGGAGGAGCGAAACGGAAAACTCTACATCGTAGCCGGAGATGATGACACGAAAGACCAATCTTATTTCTTGTGGAAACTACCACAGGAGATACTCCGCCGTTTTATCTTTCCCCTGGGAACTTATACCAAGCAGGAAGTGCGCGAATACCTCCGCCAAAAAGGATTTGAAGCAAAGGCGCGTGGCGGCGAGAGCATGGAAATCTGCTTTATAGAAGGAGATTACCGTGATTTTCTGCGCTCACAATGCCCGGATATAGACGCACAGGTGGGTCCCGGCTGGTTTGTGGACAGTAAAGGAGTAAAGATAGGTCAGCACAAAGGCTTTCCTTATTATACGATAGGCCAGCGCAAAGGGCTGGAGATAGCATTGGGACATCCGGCATACGTATTGCGGATCAATGCCGAAAAGAACACCGTGATGCTGGGCGATGCGGAAGAACTGAAAGCCGAGTATATGGTGGTGGAAGATTATAATATAATGGATATGCAAGAGTTGATGCAATGCAAAGACCTGGCTGTGCGTATCCGTTACCGCAGCAAACCCATTCCATGCCGCGCCATCGTATTGGATGAGAAACAATTACTGGTACGCTTCCTGTCCGAGGCTTCCGCCATTGCACCCGGACAATCGGCTGTATTCTATGAAGGAAGACGGGTGCTGGGGGGAGCGTTTATTGCCTCGCAACGGGGAATCCGGAAAATAGCTGCTGATAACCAGGATAAATTTTAGATTATGAAACCATACATCGGGATTATTATTGCCATGTGCTTCTTACTGAGTAGTTGCCATCAGCCTGCAAGCGATTCCCGCCTCTATGACAGAGGCATATCGCAAGAGTTAGCCGAACTGCGTAAACAGGAGATCAAGAATTTGAAGTATGACTTGCATTTCGCAATTCCGGAAGAAAAATCAATCCCGATACATGGAGAGATCATAATCACCTTCCATCTGGATGCACCTCAAGAGGTGATTCTTGATTTCAGGGAAGAACCCGAAAAGGTAGAATCAGTATCCGCCAACGGACAGACCGCCGGGTATGAGTTCCGAAATGAACACATCATCGTTCCCCAAAGTTATATAAAGAAAGGTGAGAACAAGGTTGCTATCCGGTTCGTTGCCGGAAACCAATCCCTGAACCGGAACGATGAGTTCCTATATACGCTTTTAGTTCCCGACCGTGCCCGGACTCTGTTTCCCTGCTTTGAACAACCCAATCTGAAAGCCACATTTACATTGAAACTGGATGTTCCATCGGAATGGAAAGCGGTTTCCAACACCTATATTTATAAGGAAGAAGTGAAAAAGGGCATCAAAACGGTTACTTTTGCCCCCACCGAACCATTGAGCACCTATCTGTTCTCATTCGTCACCGGAAAACTGGAGCACCGGGAATACATGGAAGGAGACCGGAAAATATCAGCTTACTACCGGGAAACCGACCCTAAAAAGGTAGCCCAACTGGATACGATCTTCAAGCAAGTAACCGCCTCCCTGCATTGGCTGGAAGAATATACCCGGATTCCCTACCCGTTTGCCAAATACGATTTCATTATTCTGCCCGGATTTCAATACGGGGGAATGGAGCACACCGGAGCTACCTTATATAATGATAACCAAATGTTCCTAAACGAACACCCCACCCCGGACGAGGAACTGCGCCGCACGCAACTGATAGCCCACGAGACTTCCCATATGTGGTTCGGCGACCTGGTAACCATGAATTGGTTTGATGATGTATGGACCAAAGAGGTATTTGCCAACTACTTTGCCGCTTGCATCACGGAGCCTTTATTCCCGCAAATCAATCATCAGTTGAATTGGATGAAAACCTATACTGCCGCAGCCTTATCGGAAGACCGTACACCGGGAACTACCTCCATCCGCCAGCCATTGGATAATCTGCAAAATGCAGGATTGATATACGGACAGATTATCTATAACAAAGCGCCTGTGATGATGACAAAACTGGTAGAGTTGATGGGAAAAGAGAAATTCAGGGAAGGCATACAAGAGTACTTGAAAACTTACGCTTACAACAATGCCACTTGGGATGACCTGATACAAATACTGGATAGCAAGACGGAACAAGACTTGGCGCATTTCAGCGATGTATGGGTGAACCGGAAAGGAATGCCTCATATTCGTTTTGAAATATCCGAAGGTCAGTTGGCTGTGCGCCAGCAAGATCCTTACCACAGGGGATTAGTCTGGCCTCAGCAATTTAAGGTAACCATTTGCGGAGAAAGGGATACTACTTTGGAAGTCAACCTGACGGATAGTTTGTGCCTTGTTCCGCTGCCCTTTACTCCAACACATATCCTGCCCAATACGGATGGACGGGGATATGGTTTGCTGATACCGGATGATAACAGCCTTAATTGGCTATTAGAACATTGGCAGGAGGTAGAAGATGAAACAGCCCGCCAAGCACTTTTGATGTTGCTGTATGAGAATTATCAGGCAAAGCATTTCCCCGGTAATGTTTGGATGAATGCATTGCTAAACGGCATACGCAAAGAGAAGAATCCGCTGATTGCTTCTACTCTGGCAGGTTATTTGTCCACTCCGTTACACGAAATATCCCCGGCGGAACGGGAGGAAGTAGAGAAAGAACTTTATGAGCTGAGCAATATGCATCCGTTGCCTTCTTGCCGCACCCAGTTGCTGCGGTTTTTGATAACCGAGGCTTATAGTCCCGATATGACGCAACAACTCTATAAGATATGGGAAAAGCAAAGTTCAAAACAATTGAGTGAAAGGGATTATACCACATTGGCTTATGAACTGGCATTACGGTTACCGGAACAAAACGAAAAGATTCTAGCTATGCAACGGGAGCGTATCCAGAATCCGGACCGGTTGCGCCAATTTGGTTTTATATCCCGTGCAATGACTTCCGATACATTAAAATTGGATAGTTTGTTCCGGTCTTTGCTGCAAGCCGGGAATAGAAGGATTGAGCCTTGGGCGGCAACAACATTGAGTTATTTGAATCATCCCACACGGGAGGAGTATTCAGTGAAGTATATCCGTCCTGCGCTGGAAGCACTGACAGAGGTGCAACGTACCGGAGATATTTTCTTCCCTAGAAACTGGGTGGGGGCTTTATTAAGGAATCATAGCAGCGAGGCGGCTTATCGGGAAGTACAGGCATTTTTGGAAGCATATCCCGATTATTCACCCTTGCTTAAAAACAAGATTTTGCAAGCGGCTTATCCTTTATATAGGGAGTATGAACAAGAACCATAGTTGAATTGAGATTCTTTTACTCTTGAGGGATTTCCATGACTCCTTGATAGACGGCATTGCGCAAAGTACCCTTTTCATCATCGCTATCATAGTCCCAGTACATAGCTCCCAGCATTCCCTGCTGATGCAGGAACTGGCATTTAAATGCGATGGATTGGGCATTTTCGTAATTCACCACCACACGCCCTTCTGAGTTTATCATATAAGGTACCCGGGCTACGCTGTCCCAGCAACTCTGCAAGGAATCTAATGTAACGATATGACGATAATCCAGATATTCGGGAGCTTCGTGAGTGCCATGACCATAGAAAGGAATCCCCAATACCAAGCGTTCCACCGGGAAACCCGTAGCAACATGGGCGGCAACCGCTTCTTCGCAAGACCATTCTTCCGTCATATCCGAGCGATACAGAGCGGCATGATGAAAAGGCGCTTCTTCCATATCATACGTCATGATATTAATGAAATCCACATAAGGTTCGATAGCTTTCAGATGATAGTATTTGGCTCCGGCTTGTGTGGCGATTGTCAGTAGTTTATCCTTCCCGATAGCATGGCGCACATCGCGCATCAACAGGGTAAAGTTATCCGTGTCTTCGGGAGAGAAAGATATGCCTGCCGCTCCTACGCCCGGATATTCCCAGTCAATATCAATGCCATCCAGTCCAAAACGGTCTATTACCTGCTTGCAGTCTGCCGCAAAAGCCAGACGGGTGCTGTCCGTATGTGCCATTTCACTAAACAGGCTACTCCCCCATCCCCCCACAGAAAGCAGGACCTTCAACGTGGGTTTCTTCTCGCGCAAACCTGTTATCATCTGCAAACGGGGTTCATTGTCTATGCGTATCCCTTTAAAATCATCGGTGACATGGCCGAAAGCGTAATTGATATGAGTAACACAGACAGGATCGGGCATACTTGTTCCCCAAGAGGTAACATATGCCAAAACCACATATTTGGATTCATTCTCCACTGTTTCATTCTGCGAAGACTGCTTCTTGTTTTGGCACGAAACTACTGCCAGCAACAATAGTAAAAGGCTTACTATTAATTTTAAAGTTCTCATATCATGGGGAGCTTACTACATTATTATTTATAGCCGACAGCAAATTCTTTCGAGATGGAATTGCTCAGGCTCATGCAAACATTTGCACTGAAGTCCTTGCCGCAACGGATTACATTGTCCCAATCTTCTTCGGACAGGTCGTCCAGATCATCACGGCGAATGCGGTGTTTCAGCAGTCCAAAGACTACTCCGGCATTAAAATTATCTCCGGCTCCTACCGTGCTGATGGTTTGCAAAGGTTCTACTTCATAGTCCTTTTTCAGACCTTTTGCATAAAGACGGATATTCTCTCCGCCATGCGTACAGATAAAGCGCGGGCAATAGAATTCAAGTTTACTCTTATAAATCTTATCCGCATCCGTCAAAGCAAACATATTCTCAAAGTCTTCAACGGAGCCACGGATGATGTCGGCATATTCAAAGTTTTCCAGGATACTGGGAAGCAGCTTGATGGCTTCGTCTTTATGGGTGCTACGGAAATTTACATCGTAATAGATGATAGCACCCTGCTGCCGGGCATGATCCAGCAAATCCTTGATTTTATCGCGCAACTGGGGAGTTACGGCGTAATAAGAACCGATCATTACAATATCGTCCCGGCTGATTTCAGGCATTGTTACATCCAGCCTCAGGCGGGGATAATCCTTATAGAAAAGATACTCCGCATCATTGCGCTCATTCAGGAAAGCCAGAGATACAGGTGATTTTCCTTCGGGGAATACATTGACATGGTCTGTGCTGACTCCATTCTCCTTCATAAAGTTCAGAATGATGTCACCCACTTTGTCATTTCCTGTTTCGCTGATGAAGCTCACATTCACTCCTAAACGTCCCAAGGAAATGATTCCGTTGAAAACGGAGCCACCCGGTACTGCTGCCGTGGGCTGGCCACCTTTAAAAAGGATGTCCAGAATGGTTTCACCTATACCTATTACTTTTCTCATAAAACATTATTTGCTTAATTCGCGTGAACGCTCGCCCAGGTATCCTCCATGGTGGCGTTTACTATATTCTTCAATGGTAAATCCGGTCCTCTTCATGGTTTCCACTACCAGAATATCACCTATCACTGTCATGATAGTAGTAGAAGTAGTGGGAGTCATGCCCAAAGCACAAACCTCATCGGGATGCCCTGTACAAAGGCAAATATCAGATTCCTGCGCCAACGGGCTATCGGGATTCCCTGTAATAACAATATATTTCAGCTCCGGGTTCAAATGATGCGCCAGTTGTGTGAGTTCCACTATCTCACGGGTCTTCCCTGAGTTGGAGATAAGCAACAGCAAATCATTCTCCTGCAAGATACCCAAATCACCATGCTGTGCTTCACTGGGATGCAGGAATACCGCCGGAATGCCCGTAGAACAGAAAGTAGTAGCAATATTCATCGCTATCTGTCCGGCTTTTCCCATGCCGGTAGTCACCAGCTTTCCTTTTTTGCGGTGTATCTGCTCAACAATCAATTCCACCGCTTTCTCATAAGCATCGGTTACGGGAATATTTAAAACGGCTTGCGCCTCTCTCTGCAACAATTCGTGTATAGATGTCATCATAATAGGTTATATGAATATTATTTTAGTAGTTCGGTTAGTTCTCCCAAGTCATTTGCCACGGCAAAATAGTTATTCAGCGGATGGTGGGCAAAATGTTGCGTCTCCAATGCCGACAGAAAGTCGATGATGCCATTCCAAAAGCCATTGATATTATAAAAGATGACTTTCTTGCGGTGATAATCCAATGTAGCGGCAGCCATCACATGAAAGACTTCGTCCAATGTGCCTACCCCTCCCGGCAATGCCACTACCACATCACACTCATTCAGCATAATGTCCTTGCGGTCGCTCAGATTGTCCGTGCGGAAAGTCACATCGAGCAAATCGCTCGTTCTTCCCTTTTCTTCCAACTTGGTAGGGATCACTCCTATCACTGTCGCACCGTTATCCTTAGCTGCTTGTGCGATACATTCCATCAGTCCGATATTGGCACCGCCATATACCAATGTTTTCTTGTTTTGTCCCATCCAGGCCCCCAGTTCACGCGCTTTTTCGAAGAAAGCCGGATCGATATTCCCGGATGCGGAACAGAAAATAGCAATTTTATCCATCTTCTTGTTTTCTGTTAGTGGATACAAATATCTGTATTTTTTGAGGAATGGCAATAACTTTTGTTGTATTTTTGCCAACCAAAACCTATTTGAAACAAAAAACAATGTCCTATCATACTTTTACCTTACCCAACGGGCTGCGCATAATCCATGCCCCCAACCTGTCTAACGTGGCTTATTGCGGTTTTGCCGTAGATGCGGGAACCCGTGATGAGAACGAACAAGAACAGGGAATGGCCCATTTTGTGGAGCATCTCATATTTAAAGGAACCGAGAAAAGGCACGCCTGGCATATACTGAACCGCATGGAGAATGTGGGAGGTGACCTGAATGCCTATACCAATAAAGAAGAAACGGTAATCTATTGCGCCTTTCTGGTGGAACACTTTGCCCGCGCCACAGAATTACTGGCGGATATTGTATTTCACAGCACTTTCCCCCAACAGGAAATTGACAAGGAAGTAGAAGTTATCATTGACGAGATACAGAGTTATGAGGACAGTCCTTCCGAACTGATTTTCGATGACTTTGAAGAATTGCTTTTTCCCAAGCATCCGCTGGGGCGCAATATTCTGGGAAAGCCCGATTTATTGCGTGGCTTTAAAAGCGAAGACGCACTGAATTTTACCTCCCGCTTCTATAAACCTGCCAATATGGTATTCTTCATCCAGGGAAATATTGATTTCAAGAAAGTGATACGCATCGTGGAAAAAGCCACGGCAGATATTCCTTTCCGTCCTATCGACCGTGAACGGACAGAGCCTTTTGTCTACATACCGCAAACACTGACATTGAATAAAGATACCCATCAGTCCCATGTAATGATAGGAAGCAGAGGTTACAATGCATATAGCGAGAAACGAACCGGACTCTATCTGCTGAACAATCTGTTGGGTGGTCCGGGCATGAACAGCCGGCTGAATGTATCCCTGCGTGAACGCCGTGGACTGGTATATAACGTAGAAGCCAATTTGACTTCTTATACAGATACGGGCGTATTCTGCATCTATTTCGGCACAGATCCGCAGGATGTAGACCGATGTATCTCGCTGGTACATAAAGAACTGAAGAAGCTGCGCGATAACAAATTAAGTTCTTCACAATTGACCGCCGCCAAGAAACAGATTATCGGTCAAATAGGAGTTGCCGGTGACAACTTCGAGAATAATGCATTGGATATGGGAAAGACATTCCTGCACTATGACAGGTTTGAAGAACACCAGGAAGTATTCAAGCGCATAGAAGCGCTGACCGCAGAGCATTTACTGGAAATAGCCAACGAAATGTTTGACGAAAGCTATCTTTCCACATTGATATACCAATAAAAAACGAATTTTGTCCAAGAATTGGAGCTTTTACATCTTTTCCATATGGAAATCTAATCGTATATTTGCAGAAATACCTTAAACCAATATCATTTGTTTATGAAAAAACTTCATTTATGTATTCTCGGAAGCCTGCTTACCGCCTCTATACAGGCACAAACTACGGACTATACAAAAGGGCTTAGCATTTGGTTCGATACCCCTAACAATCTGGATGGACGAGCCGCCTGGTATTCTACACCTCCGCAACATTACCAAGGAAGCCCTTCAGCTCCTGCAGGCAATCAATGGGAAGCCAGTTCGCTACCCATAGGAAACAGCAGCATAGGCGGTAATGTTATGGGATCCGTAGCAGCAGAACGCATCACCCTGAACGAAAAGACTTTGTGGCGTGGTGGCCCGAATACTCCCAAAGGAGCAGATTATTATTGGAATGTCAATAAGGAATCCGCCCATCTGTTACCCGAAATACGTCAGGCTTTCACCGATGGAGACCAGAAAAAGGCCGAATTGCTAACTCGCAAAAACTTTAACGGACTGGCAGATTATGAGCCAAGCCGCGAAAATCCATTCCGGTTCGGCTCTTTCACTACCCTAGGAGAAGTATATATTGAAACCGGACTCAGCGAAATAGGCATGACTGACTATAAACGCGCCTTATCCCTGGATTCTGCAATGGCTGTAGTCAGTTTCCGTAAAGACGGCGTAAACTATGAACGCAAATATTTTGCTTCTTACCCGGATAGCGTAATGGTACTGCGTTTCACTGCCGATAAACCCGGTATGCAGAATCTTGTTTTCAGCTATGGAGGCAATCCCGAAGCTACAGGAGAAATAAAAGCGGATAGTCCCAACAGTCTGCTTTATACCGGAAAACTGAAAAGTAACCAAATGAAATTCGCCCTCCGCATCCGTGCTATAAATAAAGGTGGAAGCCTGAAAGCGGAAGACGGGAAAATTACAGTAAAAGGAGCAGATGAAGCCATCTTCCTGCTGACGGCCGACACTGATTACAAACTGAACTTCAATCCGGACTTTAAAGACCCGATGACTTATGTAGGTTCTGATCCGGAGCAGACCACACAGCTCATGATGGAACAGGCGGCTTCCCATAATTATAATGAACTCTGTGAACGCCATAAAGCGGATTATACTTCCCTGTTCGGACGTGTACAACTGGCTTTGAACCCTCATGCACCGATGACGCTGCAATATCCGGCGGTTACCGATTTGCCCACTTACCAGCGATTGGCACGCTATCGCAAAGGAAATCCCGATTATCAGCTGGAAACAATTTACTATCAATACGGGCGGTATTTGCTTATTGCCAGTTCACGTCCCGGCAATCTTCCTGCCAATCTGCAAGGGATGTGGGCGAATGGCGTGGACGGCCCTTGGCACATAGACTATCATAACAATATTAATATTCAGATGAACTACTGGCCTGCCTGCTCCACTAATCTGGGCGAATGCGTATGGCCTCTGATAGACTTTATCCGCACATTGGTAAAGCCCGGCGAGAAAACAGCCCAGGCTTATTTCGGGGCACGTGGCTGGACAGCTTCCATCTCCGGAAATATCTTCGGATTCACGTCTCCGCTGACCGATGAAGACATGTCGTGGAACTTCAATCCCATGGCAGGTCCCTGGCTGGCAACTCATATCTGGGAATATTATGATTACACCCGTGATAAGAAGTTCCTGAAAGAAATAGGATATGACTTAATTAAAAGTAGTGCAAACTTTGCCGTAGACTATTTGTGGCACAGGCCGGACGGAAGCTATACAGCAGCTCCTTCCACTTCTCCGGAACATGGACCGGTAGATCAGGGAGCTACTTTTGTTCATGCTGTAGTGCGCGAAATATTACTAGATGCCATTGATGCCAGCAAAGTACTGGGTGTGGATGCTAAAGAACGCAAGCAATGGCAACAGGTGTTGGAGCATCTCGTTCCTTACCGGATAGGGCGTTATGGGCAGTTAATGGAATGGTCGGTAGATATAGACGATCCCAAAGACGAGCATCGCCATGTGAACCACTTATTCGGATTGCATCCGGGACATACTCTTTCTCCGATTACTACTCCTGAACTTACTCAGGCTGCCAAGGTAGTACTGGAACATCGCGGAGACGGCGCTACGGGTTGGAGTATGGGTTGGAAGCTGAATCAATGGGCACGTTTGCAGGATGGTAATCATGCCTACAAGCTATTTGGTAACCTGCTAAAGAATGGTACACTGGATAATTTATGGGATACACATCCACCTTTCCAGATTGATGGTAATTTTGGTGGAACGGCCGGTATCACCGAGATGCTGTTACAAAGCCACATGGGATTTATTCAGTTACTTCCCGCTTTGCCGGATGCCTGGAAGGAAGGTTCCGTGAAAGGGCTTTGTGCGAAGGGAAACTTTGAGGTTGATATTACCTGGCAGAATGGGCAATTAAAAGAGGCTACTATTTTATCCAAAGCGGGAGAACCTTGTAATGTGAGATATGGTGATAAGACTCTTGCTTTCAAGACGGGAAAAGGGAAGAGTTATAAAGTAGTGGTTGAAGATGGGAAGTTGAAGATAATGTAAAACAAGAAGTAGCTTCATGAAAAATGAAGATTAGCTGTCATTTTGCTGTAGGGGCGGGGTTTGCCCGCCCGATAACAGTTTTCTTTATGTATTCGGGCAGGCAAACCCTGCCCCTACAGCTAATAATAATTGATAGTTACCTCTGACTACTATCTATTCCTCCATACTCATCGCAATCCCCTTCTCCAGCCCACGAAGTTCAGACAAGCCACGCATACGCCCCAGACAGGAATATCCCGGATTCGTCTTCTTATTCAAATCATCTATCATTTGATGACCATGATCCGGACGCATAGGAATAGAAACACCACGACGTTGCTGCACTTTCAACAGATTCTTCACCACATGGTACATATCTACATCACCTTCCAAGTGGTTTGCTTCGTAAAAGTTTCCTTCAGCATCACGCTGCGTACTACGTAAGTGCACAAAGTTGATACGATCTCCCCAACGCTCCATAATTCCCGGCAAATCATTCTGAGCCGACACGCCAAAGGAACCACAGCACAAGCACAGTCCGTTAGAAGGATTGGGCACTGCCTCTACTAAAGCCTTAAAATCCGCCTCCGTACTCATGATACGCGGCAACCCCAGAATCGCCATAGGAGGATCATCCGGATGGATAACCAACTTCACTCCTACTTCATCGGCTACCGGACAGATTTCTTTCAGGAAGAAAATCAGATTGCTGCGCAGTTTATCCGCATCAATATCTTTATAACGATCCAGCTCCCTTTGGAATTGCTCTAATGTAAAGCTCTCTTCCGAACCGGGCAAACCTGCAATCATATTACGTGTCAAGCGATGAATTTCTTCTTCATCCATCTGAGCCAAACGTGCTTTTGCTTTCGCTACTTCTTCTGCCGAGTAATCTTTCTCAGCTCCCGGACGTTTCAAGATAAACAAATCGAAAGCCATGAAAGCGGCGCGTTCAAAGCGCAAGGCTTTAGAACCATCGGGTAACGTATAAGCCAAGTCTGTACGAGTCCAGTCCAACACAGGCATAAAGTTGTAGGTTACAATATAAATGCCGCATGCTGCCAGGTTACGCAAGCTCTGCTTATAGTTTTCAATATATTTCAGATAGTCACCTGTTTGTGTCTTGATATGTTCGTGCACGGGCACGGACTCAACGACACTCCAAGTTAATCCTGCTTCTTCAATCAATTTTTTACGCTTCATTATTTCCTCTACAGTCCATACTTCACCGTTGGGAATATGATGCAAGGCATTCACAATACCGGTTGCCCCGGCTTGTTTAATGTCACATAATGATACGGGATCATTGGGTCCGTACCAACGCCATGTTTGTTCGCAAAGAATCATACTTTTCAAATTAAAAATTGAGAATTGAGAATTAAAAAATAAATGCCGGTTACATAGCGAATGCGTTGAACCCACCATCTACAACTGCTACCGTACCTGTTACAAAGGCACTTGCATCACTGATCAGGTATTGAATGGTTCCACACAATTCTTCTGCCTTGCCAAAGCGTTTGAACGGAGTCTGACGAATCACGTCATTACCACGCTGTGTATAGCTTCCGTCTTCATTAGTCAATAAAGTACGGTTCTGTTCGGTCAGGAAGAAGCCCGGAGCGATAGCATTGACACGGATACCTTCGCCAAACTTGGTTGCCACCTCATTAGCCATAAATGCTGTAAAGTTTGAGATGCCCGCCTTTGCTGCCGCATAACCGCATACACGGGTCATGGGACGGAAAGCTGCCATAGACGAGAAGTTCACAATAGCGCCTTTCTTCTGCTCCACCATCGGTTTCATAAATACCTGTGTAGGCAATACGGTTCCGGTAAGGTTCAGATTAAGCACCTTTTGGAATTCGTCTACTTTCAGATCAAAAAAGTTTCCTGTAGGAGCGATAGTAGCACCCGGCATATTACCGCCTGCCGCATTCAGCAATGCATCCACACGGCCATATTTAGCCAGAATATCTTTCAGATTCTGTTCCAAAACAGCCTCATCCAGCACATTGGTAACAAGGAACATAGCCTCACCGCCTTTTGCCTTAATTTCATTCACTATCGCATTTCCCACTTCGGCTTTACGGCCTAAGATCACAACTTTGGCGCCTTCTTCTGCCAAATGAGCAGCGATTGCCTTGCCCAAAACTCCTGTTCCGCCGGTGATAACAACCACCTGGTCTTTTACACTAAATAAATTACTCATGATATTATACTTTATAGTTTATACCTTTAACACTATCTCGTAACACAATGAGACTCTCCGGTCCCATATTAAACAAAAGGTCGGCAATGCTCAGGTTGGGCAGAAAGCCATACTTGGCATCAAATACCTGATAGTAAGGTTTAGGGCTAAAAGTGGCATCCGCTTCGCGCCAGTCACGCTTGGGATGAATGATCTCGCGGAAATCAGCCTCATCGGGGGCAAACTCCATGCGATATTCTGTTGTTCCCTCCATATGGGGATGAATATCTATCAAACTGCATACCAGCGAACAGATTTCCTGATTAAAATCCCATAAGAATAAATATTTCTTCTCATAAAACACCCGGAAATCATCTGCATAATATTCAAAGAACGGACTATTCCGGTAACCTGCCACCAAAGCATTCCAATGTATATGCCGCCAGTTTCCATGATCGGAAATGCGGACATCTTTCATCAGGCATTTAGGTGTTTCACTCTTTTCCGTGGGGATAGTCAATGCCAACGGGCCATCGGCTGCCGCAATGACACAACGGTTGCGATAAGTCTGTTTCACATAGTTATCATACTGTTCCACATAGATCTTATCGTAAGCAAACAGCTTTGTATAATATTCCACCGGCGCCAGATAGGCCGAACTTAAATATATCGTATTTTCCATTATTGCACTTCTTGAAAAAAGCGTCCTTTCCTGGAGGAGAACCAGATGCGCCAGGCTTTGCCTATCAAATGGTCATCGGGCACCAGACCGAACAAACGCGAATCACACAAGTTCACAGGGGTATTGGAAGCCATCCAATAATAATTCTTGCCGAATGTATAGGCCTCCACCTGTTTCCCTCCCACATAAAGAGTATCTCCTTTTACAGAGGCCTGTTTTCCTTCATGGCGGAGAATGGTATTGCATAATAAGGTCACATTCCAAGGATACACCTTTACTGCTTTTCCTTTTGCCGGAATCACAAACGGATGACTCTTGCTTATATCTTTGCGGTACAAGGGAGCCAAATCCACCTTTCCGGACAATTTCTGTTTCAATAAATAATATTCGTAGTGGCTGAAACTGCGGATGTATTTGCCATCTGCATAGCCCACCAACTGATTGCCTGCAATGTTTACCTGCTTCATTGCATCTAGCATCGTTTCCTCTGCTGCATTAGGATAAACATATAGTGATTTGCTATCGGGGCTCAATACCTGTTCATCGGTAACCCACAAGTCATCATTCAGCATCAATGTATCGCCGGGTACGCCCACAAGACGACTTATAAATAATTCACGATTACTGACGGCTGTATGCGGAGAACGGGGATTGGGGTTATTGAACAACACAATATCCCCTTTTTCAGCAGGCTTCTCCAACCAACGCCATGTAGAAAAAGGCACACGAAAGCCATAACTCCATTTATTCACCAGCACCCTCTCACCTTGATAGAGGCTGTTCTCCATACCGGTAGAAGGAATGGTGCAGGAGGTGAAAGCAAAGGTCTTGATCAGTAATACTAAGATTACTGCTGTCAGCATTGCTTTTATCCATACAGGAATACGGGGTATGCGCATGCTTCTTTAATTGAAAATTGAGAATTAAAAATTAAAAAATAAAGCCATACTACTGTCTCCACTATCATTTTTCAATTCTCAATTTTTAATTCTCAATTTATTTAATGTTATCTACAAACGTAAACAGTCGGTTCCAGCGTATCTTTCCGTCCAGCCAACCACGGTCGGGATCCAGAGACAGCCAGATAAAGATTGGTTTTCCTACTACATGGTCTTCCGGCACAAAGCCCCAAAAGCGAGAGTCTGCCGAGTTATGGCGATTATCGCCCATCATCCAATAGTAATCCATCTTGAAAGTATATTCATCGGTTTCCTTTCCATTGATGTATATCTTTCCTTCCCTTACAGAGAGTTCATTCCCTTCATAGGCATGGATAGGACGCTCATAAATGGGAAGATTCTCTAAAGTAAGTTTCACCGTTTCACCCTTCTTCGGAATCCATACCGGGCCATAGTTATCTGTAGTCCAGTTCTTATACATATTCACCGGATACAATCCTCCGGCATCATCGGCAGGAGTATTCTCTATGCTGACTACAATATCCTTACGCGCCAACAGGCCCGCTTTCGCTTTCTCCGTCAAAGGCATATTATAGGTAGAAGCATCTGTATAATAATACAGCATATCTTCGTTGCTGATACCCAGTTCATGTGCCAAATCTTCCGGAATAGGACGGGTAGTCTTTACCAAGTAGCGATATTGCACATTATCGGGTTCCTTATTGGGTTTTCCATCCAGATAGATAATGCGGTCTTTTATCTCTAAAGTCTGACCGGGCATCCCTACGCAACGCTTTACATAATTTTCGCGACGGTCTACCGGACGATAGATTACTTCACCGTAATCCCTAGGATTCTCATTGATATACTGACGGCCCAACTGATAATAATAATCATATACCACCCGCTGTTGTTCAGCCGTCATAGTAGACAGATCCATCGGCTTTGCCAACTCTTTGCCCACCATATAACTTTGGCGATAAATATCATCGGCAGGAATACCGGTAGCCACCGTGTCACCGGCAGGAAAGTTGAATACAACAATATCATTCAGCTGCACTTCTCCCAAGCCTTTTACACGCTTATAGTCCCATTGCGGATGCTCAATATAAGACTTACAATTAAAGATAGGCAATGTATGCTGTGCCAACGGCATATGCAACGGAGTCTGGGGGACACGCGGACCATAACTCAGTTTGCTGACAAACAGGTAATCTCCCGTCAGCAATGACTTCTCCAAAGAAGACGAGGGGATCACATAATTCTGAAAGAAATAGAGATTGACAAAGTAGACTGCCACCAAAGCAAATACAATGGCATCCACCCATCCCATAATAGTCAGCACATTACGGTTCTTTGATTTTCTCCACCAGGTCCAAGGAATTTTCTTTGTGATATAAGCATCGAATATAAAGGGTACTACCACCAGCCCCAACCAGCTTTTCAACCAGATAAGGAATGCCAGATAGAGTATCAAAACGATGGCAAACTTAATCCACTGTGTACGTGTTGCTTTTATCATATCTTAAAACTGAAATAAATCATTCATTCCTAACAATCCTTCATGCTTGGCTGTATATTCGGCAGCCAATACAGCGCCGAGGGCAAACCCTTTGCGGTTTTTCGCATCATGTGTAATTGAGATACTGTCTGCTTCCGAATCATAACGGATGGTATGGATACCGAATACTTCCCCTTCACGGATAGAGTTAACCGGAAATTCATTATCTGCACATTCCGTAGAGCCTGAAACGGTTCCGTCCGGAGCTACCAACGTACCTTTCACCCATTTGTTCTTGCGGTTCATATTTTCCAAAATCCCTTCTGCCAAGGTAATGGCAGTTCCACTAGGCGCATCCAGTTTATGGACGTGGTGCGTTTCTGTCATAGTTACATCATAAGCGGGGAAACTGTTCATAATCTTAGCCAGATACTTGTTTACAGCAAAGAATATAGCGACTCCCAAGCTGAAATTAGAAGACCAGAACAAAGTTTTTCCACCCTTCGTGCACATTTCTTTCACTTCATCGCCATGCTTGTCCATCCACCCTGTACTGCCCGATACCAATTTTACACCGGCAGCAAAAGTTCTCATATAGTTATCATAAGCCACCATCGGATTCGTAAATTCAATGGCAACATCAGCAGACTTAAATGCTTCCGAATTGAAATCGTCCTGATTATCAACATCTATAATACTCACAATCTCGTGTCCACGGGCTATAGCAATCTTTTCAATTTCCTTGCCCATCTTTCCGTATCCTATCAACGCTATTTTCATAATTACGAATTATATTTTAGCCACAAAGATAGCGTTTTTCGTTGTAAACCATTACATTTGCCGAACATTTACACCTCATTAACATGGAACAACTATTACACTACGTGTGGAAACATAAAATCTTTCCTCTGAAAGAACTAAAAACAACAACCGGCCAACAAGTGGAGGTTATAGATACGGGACTGGCGAATACCAACGCCGGTCCCGATTTTTTTAATGCAAAGATCAAGCTGGACGGCATACTTTGGGTGGGGAATATAGAGATACATCAAAAGTCTTCGGACTGGTTCACACACGGGCACCATACGGATGCGTGCTATGACTCCGTGGTTCTGCATATCGCAACAGAAATAGATACTGAGGTTCACCGCACCAATGGAGAAGCCATTCCCCAAATGCAGCTTTCCTGCCCCGAATCGGTTCGTATCAACTATAAGGAGTTATCAGAAACAGACAGCTACCCACCCTGTTACCGGATTATTCCTTCCCTTCCCTCTTTTACCTTACATTCTTGGATGTCTACTCTGCAGATAGAACGCTTTGAACAAAAAACTGCCTTATTGGATGAGCGATTAAAGCGTTGCCAAGATAATTGGGAAGACGCTTTCTTCATCACATTGGCTCGTAATTTTGGTTTCGGGCTTAATGGAGATGCTTTTGAAGCGTGGGCAAACCGCATCCCATTGCGGGCTGTGGATAAGCACCGGAATGATTTGTTTCAGATAGAGGCTATCTTCTTCGGGCAGGCAGGGATTTTGGAAGATGCTGACGGGGATGATTATTACCTCCGGTTGAAAAAAGAATATACCTACCTGCAACATAAGTTTGAACTGAGTCCGATGGATGCTTCACAATGGAGATTCCTGCGGTTGCGGCCTAATAACTTTCCGCATATACGGATTGCCCAGTTGGCTTGTCTTTACCATCGTGCATACGGATTGCTTTCGCGCATCATGGAGACGGAAACACTGCAAGAAGTTAGAGATATTCTGAAAGGTGGAACTTCTGAATATTGGTTGACTCATTATACCTTTGGAGGGAGTTCGCCTTCCCGACCCAAGACATTAAGCAGTTCTTCTCTGGATTTGCTGATTATCAATACGGTGGTAACTTTCTTGTATGCTTATGGGGTGCATAAGGGGAATAATATGCTCTGTGCACGTGCCGGTAGCTTTTTGGAAGAATTGAAAGCGGAGAATAACTACATTACAAGAATGTGGGAACAATGCGGCATGAAAGCGGCTAATGCCGGAGATAGCCAGGCGTTGATACAATTAAAGAAAGAGTATTGTGATAAAAAGAAATGCTTGTATTGCCGCATAGGGTATGAATATTTGAAAAGGAAATAAGAAGAAAATAATATTCAAAAACATTTTAATATTTACAGCATGTTTTCACCCACTGTAGGGGCGGGGTTTGCCCGCCCGAATGCATACGCAGATACACCATTCGGAATGTTTTCGGGCGGGCAAACCCCGCCCCTACGGTAGATTAAGAAACTTCTGCATATTATTTTGCCAAACTCTTTATAATGCTTGAAGCTATCTTTGAAGAACTTTTCCGACTATCCTTGCTCAATTTATCTTTGCTCTCCAAATTCATGCTGGTAAAATAATTGTTTCCACGGGCAACTTCCTTCTGATCCTTGTCATACAAAGAATAACTTGTGATATGGAACAAAGTGCGCAATGGCTTCTCCTGCCACTTTAAATAATGCTGATTCAAGAATAAGATGTAATCCGTATCCGTTTTTTCCAGTAAGCGTTCATAGCTACTGTCATCAATCTGGCTCAGATCAACATACTTTTCTTCTTCCTCTTCACCCTGTAGTTTTATTTCACTCACCCAATCACCAATCTCCGAGACTTTCTCGAATGGAATGAACTGATACCTCTTATCTTTATTAGATGTAATGATATTCTTTGCTATAATCTGATTGTAAGTATAATCAATACTATCCGTAGGTATTCCTGTTTCCTCGGTAATCATGCTGTTGGGGAAATAGTTAGAATTTACATTGTTAGGAAGTCCTATCACAAGAACCTTTACCAAATTGGCATCCGCCTTATTTGCCGAAACATTATCGTCTCCTAGAGCAAAAGCCGGACTCACGGCCAAGACACCGGCCAGAAACATTGCTGAGATTTTCAGTAGAAAAGTAGTTTTCATTTTTACCTTTTATTTAGTTACGGTGCAAAAATAGAGCTATCGTATCACAGATCGGTTAAAGGGCTGTTACATTATCGTTAATCTCACCACAGATTACGCAGATTTACACAGATTATTTATACTTTCATTCCAATCTATACCAATCCGTGATATCTGTGGTGGATCCTAACATTCCCCTATCAAAGACTTTATTTCTTATTGACCAGTTGCAGTGCCTCAACAGGATGGTCTGTTGTTACAAAATCCACTTTCAGGTCAATCATTTTTCGTATGTGATCCGGTTCGTTCACAGTCCACACATTTACCTTCATTCCTTGTTGGTGAGCTTCCTCTATCCATTCCGGTTTATTGGCCATTACCATGATAAAATAATCAATGCCGTTAATTCCTTTCTCTTTCAATTCTTTAGGAGCTACGTCACTCTTTAAATATGCAATTTCCGATTCCGGTGTCAACTTTACCAACTGCTCGCAGATATTCATGCTGAATGAAATATATTCCACCTGTTTCTCCATCTGCATTTCTTTTACTTTACGAACAATGATGCTTGTTGCCTCATCTTCTTCAGCCTTTGTCCTGTGAGGCTTTATCTCCAGTATCAGTTGCACTTGAGGCAATTCCTTGCCAGCTTTCAGATAGTCATCCAGTGTAGGAAGTGTTTCACCGTTCTTCAGCTTGAGGTCTTTCAGTTGAGAATAAGGAGTATCGCCTATCAGCAAACCTTCTATGGAATCATCATGGTTCACTACCAACTCTTTATCTTTTGTCATCTGCACATCAAACTCAGATCCATACACCCCAGCTTCCGCCGCTTTCTTTAGTGAGGCGATAGAGTTCTGGGCAGAGCCCTCACAATCCCAATATCCACGGTGAGCGATTACTTTGGTCTGGGCAACCCCGGCCAAAGTAAAAGTACACATTGCACAAATCATTACGATTCTATTCAGTTTCATTTTTTCCTGTATTAATTTTATTCCTAATTATTAAAATCCATATCTCAAACCTATCTGCACCTGGAAAGGAGTGCCATTCAAGCTAGACACGCCAGTATTGGCATTCACATTGTAAGTGTACTGCTTGGAAGTTTGATCAAAACCTTTAATGCTGTAAATTCTCTGTGTTCCCAAATTATGACCGGATCCCCAGTCTTTGCTCAGCATATTGGCAACATTGAAAATATCAACTGAAACTTCCAGATTCTGTTTCTTGAAAGTCTTAAACTTCTTGGCCAGACGCAAGTCTAAAGTTCCATAGAAACCATTGACACCTCCATTGCGTTCGGCTACTTTACCAAAACTCTTGCGGATATAATCTTTCAAGCTCTGTTCCGCATCCGGATTATTCAATATAGAGTTGATGCCATCCCGAAGATATTCGGGAGTAGCACTGTTGTTGGGATCATAAACATAAGCCAGGTCGTTAGTATCTACAAAGTCACCATTCACATTTCCATTCACGATCAATGAATACCGTGTACCGCCAATACCAGAGAAACGCGCTCCTACAGTAACACCCCAAAAGGTAGGAGCTGAGCCGTAAACCACCAGTTTATGACGGAACTGATTGTTGGAGTAAGTCATTTTGCTCAAATCACGGGGATCATCAACCACCATCTGAGATAACGTGGCAGAGTTGGCCACATTACCATTATAAGAAGTATTATCTTTCGTGTCGTTCCAAGTATAGCTGAAAGAAAGTTCGCCATCTTTGTAATAACGCCATGTTCCGTCTACCGTAAAAGCGAACTGGTTCACCTTGCCTTCGCTGACCAATTCCAGCACACGACCAACTTTGGTGCTTTTACGACCCTCCATCCAGTCCAATTTTCCTTTTTCATCAATAGCCGAAGCAGGCACATAGATGCCACGGTTTCCTTCTGCCGAGAGGCGGAAATAAGGATCATCCACCATATTGCGGTCCACATACATATAGTTATTACGTCCCAAAGTCATGTATCCGCTGACGCTCATTTTCAAGCGGTCACTAAAGAAATGGGTATATGAAATGTTTGCCTTGTAGACCACAGGCACTTTAGCATCCTTACTATTCATATTGATGGTAGGAACAGCCTTAGCCGCATATTTGGGATCATTCAGCAAGTCGATACCCGGAACGGTAGAAGGGTCTTTACGGTAGCTCACAAAATCAGGAACAGGAACGATGTTCGGTTCGTACTTAGTGTTTTTAATATCTAGTGACATTACTTTCGTTCCATCGAACACCATATTGTTAATCATGGCATAATTATTAATATCCGATGCAAAAATACCACCACCTACACGAAGGATATCCGTATGCTTGTCATTAAAGTCCCAAGTAATCTGCACACGAGGCTGAATTTGGAAAGTTGACATACCATTGTCTGTCCGTAATCCCAGTTCATCATATACCAGCTGGCTGAAATTACCTTTATTGAAATAAGTAGCATTATCCAAGCGCAAACCTGCCATCAGTTCAAATCCGTTAAACAGCTTAGTCTGTAACTGGGCATAGACACCGGCATTCAGAATATTCTGGCGTACACGCTGATTATCGGGATTAGGATCCAGATAAACCTCACGCACATAGCGGTAAGGTTTCAACGCCTCGAAATTATCCAAGCCGCTAAAGAAGAAACGTCCGTTGGCCTCACTGCCGTAACGGGAATTCAGATTAGTGTACATCAAATCGAAACCATATGTGTAGTTCACCTTATTCGTATTATAATAATAGTTGTCCACCAGCTGAAGCACATGATTGTAGAAGTTCTCAGGACAATAGCGCTGACCACCCAACTGAATGGTAGTAGTAGCCGTTTTTCCATCTATCTGGGAGGTTACATCCTCTACGATGGCACGCGGAATGTTGACTGAGGGCAATTCACTGCCCGGCATCGACTCCTCCAAGGTATAAAGATGCTGCAACTTCAGTTCATTGGTGCTGCGTGGTCCCAATACGGAACGAAGTGCAAGCGTTGCACTGTTATTCAATGAATGTACATCACCATATACTTCATAAATATTGATGCTGCTGTTGTCACCCAATCCCATACCATTATTATCGTTCACCAAGTTGTCCGTGAATGATAACAAGTTGGTAGCATTAATCTGCCAGTCCAAACGGGCAAACACCGCATCGGTATTCTGCTTTTTATCAAAAGAGCCAAACTGGGGATTGTTTGACACGCCATATTTACCACGTGCTATTTCCAGGAACCGATCACGGGTATCAGCCGTCAAGCTCAAACGCTTTTCATCGGCCGCTGTCTGAATATCAGCAATGTATAGCGGACGAGAGTCTGCCTGATGGTCCCATGAAATGAAGAAATGGGCACGGTCTTTCACCAATGCGCCTCCCAGTGAAGCACCATACTGATAAGTAGAGAAGTCATTAGTCCTCTTGTTTCCACGAATATCATATTTGCTGGACAACCAGTCGGAACGCAGATAAGCGAATGCACTCCCCGTCAACTGGTTAGTACCCGACTTTGTAACCGTGCTGATCGTACCACCTCCGGCACGTCCGTTGGTTACGTCATACTCATTGGTCACCACCTTAAATTCACGGATTGCCTCCATAGATATAGCGTAAGGCACACCGTTGCGGCTCGTTGTGCTACCACCCGAGGTAGGGCCTTTGGCACTCATCCCGTCAATGGTATAATTGGTAGACGAAGCCAACTGTCCGGACAGACTGGAACCTGTACTCAATGGCGACAAATCAATTAGAGATGTAAAGTTACGCCCGTTCACAGGAAGTTTGTTCAAGTCATTGGCCGTCACAGAAGTAGCGGCACCCGTCGTAGCAATTGAGTTTTTCAAGGAATTGGCTACCACCTGCACCGCCTCCATTACCACGCTTTCTTCTTTTAATTGAAAATCCAGACGAAGTACATCACCCTGATTCAGTGTGTAACCGGTCTTTTTCTGGTCACCATAACCTATGTAACTCACCGTAATGGAGTAAGGAGAGCCCAAAGGAAGCTGTTTAACAATGTACTCTCCGGTTTCATTCGTAATAGAACCGGCACTAAAACCGGTTGATTCATTCTTTACCAGCACTGTGGCACCTATTACTCTCTCCCCGATTTCATCGGTAACAATACCTTTTACAATTGCCCTGTAATCTTGTGCAGAAACAGAACCTGCACTTAATATCAACAAGCACAATAAAAATAGCTTTGGCTTCATTAAAATCTTCATGTTTTGATTCTTGATAACGGTTTTACAATAATACCTATTTTACTTAATTTTAATTTCTGTGTGCAAAAGAATACTGAATGAATGAAGAAACAATTACCATGAAGTGACAATACTATTTCAGAAACAAAGACATAAAAAAAGTGTGCAGATATGCCCTGCACACCTACACACTTCCTATATCCTTATTACGAAGATATTACTTAAAACGCCTTCTTATAAAGTTCAAGAATGATTTCTTCCGTCACCTCACGAGGATTACCCGGAGTACAAACGTCTGCAATAGCAGAAGCAGCCAAACGAGGCAAATCTTCTTCTTTAATACCCAGTTCTGACAAATGCTGGGGAATGCCCACCTTGATAGACAATGCTTTCACAGCCTCAACAGCCGCTTTTGCTGCTTCTTCCTGAGTCATGCCATCCTTATATACATTCATTGCCTTGGCAATATCCACATACTTAGGCAATGCAGCGGGAGCATTAAATTCCATAATGATAGGAAGCAACAGCGCATTGGCTACGCCATGAGGAATATCAAAGATAGCACCCATCGGATGAGCCATACCATGAACCACACCCAAACCTACATTAGAGAATGCCATACCTGCAATGTACTGTGCCACAGCCATACCGTTGCGTGCTTCTGCATTAGTCGGATCAAATACGGCTGTTTCCAAGTAACGGGCAATCATTTCAATAGCTTTGATTTCGAACATATCGCTCATTTCCCATGCCCCCTTGGTTATCAATCCCTCGATAGCGTGAGTCAAAGCATCCAATCCGGTAGAAGCAGTCAGCCCCTTCGGCAAGGTGTACATCAGTTCTGCATCCACAATGGCGATAGCCGGAATATCATTCGGGTCTACGCAAACCATCTTCTTGTGGTTTTCTTCATCGGTAATTACATAGTTGATAGTTACCTCGGCAGCAGTACCGGCGGTAGTGGGCAATGCAATGATAGGCACTGATTTTTTCTTGGTCGGAGCAACACCTTCCAGTGATACCACGTCACTGAATTCAGGATTATTGGTAATAATACCGATTGCCTTGGAGGTATCAATGGACGAACCGCCACCGATAGCCAGGATAAAGTCAGCTCCCGATGCAGCAAATGCGGCAACACCGGCATTTACATTGCTTACAGTAGGATTCGGCTTAATTTCACTGAATATTTCGTAAGGGATTCCGGCATTTTCCAATACCTTCAATACCTTGTCGGCTACGCCGAACTTAATCAAGTCTTTATCTGTGGCAACAAAGGCTTTGTGCAAACCCAAACGTTTAATCTCTTGTGGAAGCACTTCGCGTGCACCCGGTCCGAAGTATGATACTTCGTTCAATACGAATCTGTTTATCATAGTTTTATTTTAATATTATATAGTCTGGGTACAAACTTAGTGCATTTTTCTGAGAAAATGCCTTTTCAAAAAGATTCTTATACTATGTTTTTTGACAGTAAAAGGAAATGCATCCACTGTAGGAGCGGATTGAATCCGCCCGAATACATTGACGAATACACCCTTCGGAATGTTATCGGGCAGATTCAATCTGCCCCTACGGTGGATGTTTATATAATATGTATAGCCTTTATCTATTCTTATTCTCTACATCAAACCACAAGCGGGTGGTTATTTCATCTGCCCCTTGGCGGGCCACAGCCGCCTTATAGCTTGTGCCATTCAAAGACTGCTCTGTAACCGGATAGAAGAAACGGCGGGGAAGTTCACCCACATTCAACGCCGTATTCGGACCGGGCGTGAGTTGCGGATAACCCAACCTTCTCCAATCAGTGAAAGCGTCCGGCCCCTGTCCATAGAAAGCGACCCATTTCTGCCATCCTATAGATTCATACCAACGGGAAGCATTGAACTTCACCGATTCTTGTTGCAAGTACTTCTGAATGGTTGCCGCATCCGTAATGCCAAACTGATTAAGAGAAGCGGTAACCCCTTGTTTATAAAGAGATTCTGCATCAGCCGAAATCCAGCCCCGCGCAGCAGCTTCCGCGTAGATGAACAGTACCTCTGCATACGTATAGAATACAGCCGGAGAACTATCTTCCAAGAAATACGCGCCCGGACGGGAAACCTTATAGAATCCCTGATTATTGGCAGCATCGGCGGACAATCCATTCGCCGCACCTGCATATACCGGTACACTTTCATCTTGAGGCAACTGTGCAAAGATACCCACACGCGGATCATTCCACTCATTCAGTTTATCTATAATCGTTTTGGAAACCCGCTGGTCATCGCGAGAACTGAAAGCGGAAGCCCAAGGATTCCACTGCGGAGAAGAAGTGAACACAAAACGAGCCGTAGCATCATTACTATCTATCAAATTACTCCTATCATTATATAAGGAAGAAATAATAGTCTTTGCCGTAGATTCATCGCGATCTGCTATCTCAAGGGCAATACGCAGGCGAAGAGATTTTGCCAACTTCTTCCAGAGAGAAATATCATTATTATAAATAAGATCTCCCTCGATGGGGTCGCCGGAAACAGACAACAGTTTGTCCGCCGCCTCCAAGTCACTCAACAAGCCGCGCAAAATGGTTTCTTGCGAATCGTATGCCGGAGTTACACTGGTGGCATATTCACTGTATGGGACATCGCCAAACAGATTAGTCAGCAGCAGATAAGTCCATGAACGCCATATCATAGCCACTCCTTTATAATTATCATTGCCCAGGTCCGAATTGATAATTGCCGTAAGATCCGCTATCAAGGTAGAATAACCGGTATTCCATGTGCCTGAGAAACTACTGTTGTTCACATTATAACAGTCCGGTTCCGTGTATTGTATTTTAGCCCAATGCTGCACCCACAATAAAGTAGAGTTATAACAGGTTGTACTTCCCCAATACAAAGTGGCCGCATGATATTCTGAAGCCGATAACAGATAAGCAGGCTGGGGATCTTCCGTCGCATTCGGGTTGCGGTTAATATCCGCCAGTTCATCGTCACAAGAAGCTACGGACAAGCCCAGAAACACAACTAATAAAGCATAGAAATATATTTTTTTCATCTTTCCTAAATTTAAAATGTCCATAATCAGAATTTAACTGCAAGATTCAATCCGAAAGAACGGGTAGTGGGCAATGAATAAGCCTCCACACCTTGCGCATTACCGGCTGTCAAAGCCGCTTCAGGGTCTATATTGGGAACATCTTTATGGATTGTCCACAAGTTACGTCCGGTCAAGGTAACAGATGCGTCCTGCAAATGCAGCTTCCGTACCATTGTTTTAGGCAGACGGTAAGTTAATGCCACTTCACGCAGTTTCACATACGAAGCATCATACACATTTGTTTCGGCAATGCTGTAAAGACGGTGATAATAATTCTCGGCAGAAACTATTTTCGTATTCTTTGCACCGTCCTCAGTGACCCCATCTACCAGAATACCATCTTGGTAGACACGGGTGGACTGGCCATTCACATTGGCATAGTACAGTCCGGTGGAAGATGTTTCATAATTCGGCCTTTCCAAAGGCACCCGGTTGTTGGCGCCATCTATATAATACCACAATCCGCCATGATCGGCATCACGTCCGGGAAGTGAGTTTTTCAGCACACCGGTGTACTTTCCCGTCTTGTTGGTGTTTGAGAAGATAGATCCTCCGAAACTTGCATCTATCAGGAAAGAAAGGCTGAATGATTTATAAGTGAATGTGTTGCTGATACCGCCCATCCAGTCCGGCGTAAACTTACCCAGCACTTGGGAAGTGGAGGAAATCTTTGGCAATCCGCTATCATCTACCACGATACGGCCATTATCGTCTCTGACATATGTAGACCCGAACAAAGTTCCATAAGCCTCACCCACAGAGGCAAGAATCTGAATACCCGATGAATAAAGCTGGTAGCTGGTAATCAATCCTTCATCATCCAGCTTCATCACCTTGCTTCTATTGGAACCATAGTTCACATTCACATCCCATTGGAAACCGGTCTTACTCTGTACAGGGGTTGCACCCAGTTGCACTTCATATCCACGGTTGCGGATGTGACCTGCATTACGCACTTGCGAAGTATATCCGCTGGCGGCAGTGGTCGCCAATTTTAATATCTGGTTGCGGCTGTCCGTCTTATAGTAAGTAAAGTCCAGATGCACACGGTTATTAAAGAATGCAGCTTCCAAACCGGCTTCTATGGAAGAAGTCTTCTCCGGTTTCAATGCCGGGTTCATACCTTCGCCCGAAGATGTTTGAAGCGGATTTCCATTGAAAGCCGTCTCCGATACATAAACCGTAGCCAACTGGTAAGGGTCTGCATCCGATCCCACCTGTGACCAACCTCCGCGCAATTTCAAATAACTGATAGAACGGTTCTTCCATCCTAATGCTTCCGACAATAAGACACTTGCCGTTACGGAAGGATAGAAATACGAGTTGTTTCCGGCAGGCAACGTAGACGACCAGTCATTGCGTCCCGTCATATTAAGGAAAGCCCAGCCACGATAGTTCACCTGAGCAGAAGCATACAAGCCGTACTGGCGCAGGCGATAGAAATAATTGGAAGAAGTAAGCTGGTCGCGCGAGTTGGTCAACGTATAAAGATCAGCCACAGCCAGTCTGGGAGCTGCCTGATAGTTATTCTCATATTGCTTGTTGCGCACATTGAAACCTGCCAATGCATCCATTCCCCAGTCCGCATTCAGTTGCTTGACGTAGGTAACGATGGCTTCCGTATTGTTCTCCTTTACAGTGTAAGCATCTTCGGCATAACTTCCGTAAGGGCTGCCGCTGGTTCCCCATTTCACCTTTGACTTGCGGCGGTCATGATACCAGTCCGTACTGGTACGGAAACGGGCATCCAAGCCTTCCATCAAGTGGAAACCAACGTGCACGTCGCCTATCAGTCTGTGGCGTTCCTGACTCTGCGTGTTATAATAAGCATTCCAGAAAGGGTTGCTATAATAACTGCTGTTCCAGTTACGGGCATAATCCTCTTTCAACGATTTCGTACTGACCTGGCGTCCGAACCACAGGAACTGAAGCATCGGACTGTTAGAACGGGCATTAGACCCGCTAGGCGTAGCCGATCCCGGCAAGCTGGGAGTAGTATATACAATGTAATTGGCAGTAGCACCCACCGACAACCATTTTGCCAAGTGATAGTCTGTATTCAGACTGATATTTGTCTTATTCGTTTCCACCCCCGGCACAATACTGATCTGTTTCTCATAATTATAGCCCACACGATACTGATAATTCTCGTCTCCACGGGCGATAGAAACGCCATTGTTTGTAGAGAATCCGGTACGGAAGTAATCGCGCACATTATTAGGATGCGAAACCCACGGAGTGGCAACACGATTGCCGGAAGCATCTATCGGGCTATCAAACTGAGGAATGAGCAAACCCACGTCCAACCGTGGTCCCCAACTCTCATCCACACCGTCATTCACTCCTGCCCCATTTCCATCTACATAGCTGAACTGCCCTCCGGCACCCTGTCCGAACAGGTTTTGAAAGTCGGACAGATTTGCAGCAAAAGAGATCTGATTAGAAGAATGCAGGGTGATACCCAACCCTTGCTGACCGCTTCCGTCCTTCGTAGTGATAACGATAGCGCCATGAGCCGCCCGCGCACCATACAGCGCCGAAGCATTCGGACCTTTAAGAACGGTCATAGACTTTATATCTTCCGGATTCAAATCGGCAATGGCATTTTTAAAGTCACGTCCGGAAGACTGGGAGTTTAATTGCGAGTTATCAACCGGAATGCCATTAACAATAAAGAGGGGTTGGTTCTCTCCTGCGATAGAGGTTTCACCACGAATCACAATTCGGCTGGAACCCACATCGCCCTGTGTATTCGTAATACGCACACCTGCTATCTTTCCCGACAGGGAGTTCAGCAAGTTATTGTCTTTTCCTTGTGTCAGGGCCTCGGACTTGATTTCCTGAGCCGTATATCCCAATGCTTTCTTTTCGCGGGAGATACCCAATGCAGTGACAACCACCTCATCCATTTGCTGTGTGGACGATTTCAGCACAACGGAAATATGACCCGGTTTAATCGGTACTTCCTTCTGCTCCATACCTACAAACGACACCACCAGATACTTGGCAGAAACCGGAACCGAAGTAAGCTGAAACTGCCCCTCTACATCGGTAATTGTTCCAATTTGCGTTCCTTTGACTAGCACCGACGCCCCAATCACGGGTTCGCCATCATCCGCTGATGTCACAGTGCCTTTTACCATCGTTACCTCTTGTCCCATCACCAAACAAACGGACTGGACAAGGCATACTAATAAAAATAGCAATACTCTTTTCATACTCTACCTAATTTTATAACCATTAAAACTCTATTATATAACCCTCTAACCTCCATTTCATTCCGTAGTCAATGCCTATATTTCTTCTTTTTGATCTGACTATTTATTATTTCTTTCCGCAAAAGTATATCAAAAAGACATAAACACTGTAAATTTAGTTTCTTTTATCTACCAAGCTACAAATTTGCTTATAATCAACTCTATACACACCTACTTTTATAACATATTAAAACACAAATCACTAAATATCGTTTCAATCTGTCATTTTACATAAAAAAAAGAAAGGTATAAATCTATCCTGTGGATACAATAATCAGTAGCAAAAACAATATATTCAGTTTCCTTTCCCCACAATAATTCAGTTAAACGGGGTTCATCCCCTTCACCCTCTCCGCAAACCCTTTGTCCATGCGGTTTTCGGGGTGAAGGGCAGAGCTAAAATCCTTATTCACCCTATTCACCTCTTGCAGTGAACCCGGCTTCCGCAACTCTTTCGCCCCTTACTGCACGTATTTCTTACTTCTTGCCTTCTATTTCTATCTTTCATATAGACAGAAAGCCCGTTTTACGATGATAAGACGCTCGTCTTACCTATATAAGACGAGCGCTTTATAATGGTAAGACGAGCGTCTGACCATTATAAAACGATTGTGATGACGGTATAAAAGACGAAATATGACCTGTAAAAAGATAAAATAGATGGTAGTAAAAAGGTTATTTATAGCCTATCCAATGAGATGCGGGGACATCAAGAAAGAAAATATTTTATCAAAAAAATACAGGTGAAGGGGGTGAAGAATGATAATTGGGGACACCCTCCACCCCGAAAGCCGCATGGACAAAGGGTTTGCGGAGAGGGTGAAGGGGGTGAATCCCTACAAGCTAATATATGTGGGAAAAGAGCAATAAACTACAACTGATTCACAGCCGTTAAATACTTATCCACATGAGTCGCTTTCTTTATCGCCTTTTTCAACTTCCTATCCATATCCGGCAACAGATATTCCCAATAAGGTTTCATCTTGATGAAAGACTTCAATTCGGGGTAATATGTCAATTCATCCCGCAACTCTTTTTGCTTTCTGCGGATAAGGAAAGATGCCGGAACCTTTATGCTTTTCCACAATTAACGAGAAAGGACAGCCCATGTTAAGATCGGCCTCTGATACCCCTTTTCGATGAAAGGACCTGCCAACCTCTTCTCTGCAGCAGGTGCGAAGAGACTTTACTTCTTATCATTAAAATCTATATATACAGGAAGCATCAAGATACCATCATATTCCGGGATATGCTTAGCACCCTCAGAAGAGACAATTATATCAACGTGAATATTTTCCATAATGGCATGGGCTGCTTCTTCAAATGCCTCCATAAACGGTAAACAAGATTCACAATCCTTCCTATTAAAATAAAAATCCACATCAAAAATATTTCCTTCAAAATCTGTTTTAAAATTAATGCCAATTTTTCCTAACTCCTTTCCATACGGTTGAAGAATTGGCTTAACCTCCCAATCGACCCGTTTATTTAATCCCTTTATCTTATACCATGTATTTTCTTCCAGAGTGCCAGGAAACACAAGTACATTCGTATTACGAAACTCAGGCCTATAGATAAAGCTAAAGATAGAACCTTTACTTATCACGTAGGTATAATATTTACCCTTAAAAACTAAGGTATCTCCACTGCTTTGTGCAAAAATCAACATTGCAAAAGCACAAAAAATAAAAAGTGCAAATAATCGTTTTTTCATTTTATTACTTAATTTCCGAGAACTTTCAGTTGTCTTTTATTGCTAGTGATGCAATAAGTGGCGCCTGATGACTTATAATCTGCTATATAATACATAAGCCACATAACCGCCACTCCATAAATGGCCTAGACTACTTCACTTCTTATCATTAAAATCTATATATACAGGAAGCATCAAGATACCATCATATTCCGGGATATGCTTAGCACCCTCAGAAGAGACAATTATATCAACGTGAATATTTTCCATAATGGCATGGGCTGCTTCTTCAAATGCTTCCATAAATGGTAAATAATACTCATTATTCCGTCTATTAGAATAAAAAGTATAATACACATCAAAGATATTCCCTTTAAAATCAGCTTGAAAGTGGATTCCGATTTCACCTAATTCCTTTCCATATGGCTGAAGAATTGGCTTAACCTCCCAATCGACCCGTTTATTTAATCCCTTTACCTTATACCATGTCTTTTCTTCCTGAGTACCAGGAAATGCAAGCATTTTCGTATTACGAAACTCTGGTCTATAGATAGAACCATTAGTTATCATATAGGTATAATATTTACCCTTAAAAACTAAGGTGTCACCACTGCTTTGTGCAAAAATCAACATTGCAAAAGCACAAAAAATAAAAAGTACAAATAATCGTTTTTGCATTCTATTACTTATTTAAGACAGTTGTTACTTCCATTTACTCCCAGCTTTAGCGCATCGTTTATCACTATTTTATAGTTTCCAACAGCATAATCATATTTATTATACTCACTATTAGTTGCATATTCCTTATATAAGTTTCCCCACTTTTCCAAATCTTTTCCGGTAATTAAAATAGTTCCCCCAGATTTTAATACTCCATATATTTGTTTTAGCCAATTATCATATTCGTCATAAATATCCTTACTACGTGTCATACAATTATTTAATTTAACATCAGGTTGATATTCCCATACATTATAATCACCACCACTTTCAAAATACATACAAGTAAAAACAATGTCATAATAAATATTACGCTCTATTTCCATAACACCATTCTTTCCCTGAACCTGACTATTATTCTTCTTTGTTTGATAAAAATGAAAATATTCATGAAGAAGAGCCTGCGGAGTAATTTTGTCTGTGCTAGGAAATGACAACATATTCTTTTCCGGCCTATAACTGGCCTCCGCGCCAATTGCGTCCAATGCCGGATCTATATTCACGAAACCAATAGTATTGCCTTGACTATTCATTTCCCCCATTAGAGCATCAACCATACAAATATCTTCCATTACTGTTATAGCTTCTTTCAATTTTTGAATTTGGGAATCTGTCAAGGCACTGGCATTATATACTACTTTCTTGACTATAGGATCATTTGAAGGTCCAAGGCCAGTACCCCCTCCAGGTATACCCCCATCATTATCTGTTCTATCAGGAATAGGCTGATCAGGAAATCCATCCGATGGAGGTAGATCACTACCACCTCCTCCGCCTTCCAACCAACAATGTAGTCCTTTATCAGAAACCTCCCCACCAACATCTACATAAGCATGTACACACTCCACACCGGGTAACAATGTTGATCTTGCACTGTAAAATTTTAAGCCACTGGCAGGTTCCATACCTAGTGCATAAGTAGTGAAATAATCATATTTCCAATACTCTTCCACATATTGCGCATTGAGATTACGAACAAACGCGTGATGATGCAATGTATCATTCTTTATATGAAACTCCCAAATAGTTTCTATCTCTTGATTAATCGCTTTATTTACTACCGGCACAAACAATGCATTTCTATCTTCTCCCTCTACGAATACACTATTATCCCACAAAGGTTGCCCATAGTTAGCCTTGAACATCCGAATAAACCAAAAAATATCTTCACGAGTACATAATGTATTAATTATGCAAGACACTTCCTTATCCTTCAGTCTACAAAAAGCATCCCTGGAAGCTGGTTCATCCACAGGATGATAAGAGAAAAACGTCTCTAATTCTTTAGAGTCTGAAATCCCCCTGTTTTCATGCTCATCTACACAACACACAAGAAATAATAATAGAACATTAATGAGTATAATAAAGTGAGTCTTTTTCATAATATATAGTTCTAAGGTTTCGTATCAACAAAAATAGAAAATCCATTCGACTATTCAAATACAAAGTACATTATTCTCTTATAAATAACCCGGATCAATAAATATACAGCAAACATTATCCTACAACTGATTCACAGCCGTTAAATACTTATCCACATGAGCCGCTTTCTTTATTGCCTTTTTCAACTTCCTATCCATATCCGGCAACAGATATTCCCAATAAGGTTTCATCTTGCTCAAAAGTTGAGCCTCACCTTGCAAATGAGCCTCATAATGTTGGAACAACTGCGTGTGTAAGAGCTTCACCTTACTGTATAACTCGGTACGCGACAAGGCAACTCCTTGGACATACTCCATTGCCAAGGCGGGATTTGCCAGCAATCCACGCCCCAACATCACTCCCTCCAGTTTGGGAAACGCTTCTTCCAACTCCCGAATATCTTCCAGGGTAAGCAGATCTCCATTATACACCAAAGGATGAGCGCATTCACGGTAAAATTCGGCAAAAGAGGCGCGATCCACTTCTCCTTTATATTGCTGTTTGCCGATGCGAGGATGCAAGGTGACCTGTTGCAATGGAGCAGCATTCAGTAAGGGCAATAAGCCGCGCCACTCATCTGCACTCTCCCAGCCCAGCCTCATCTTGACGGAAAACTTCAATTCGGGATAATGTGACAGTTCGTCCAGCAACGCCTTTACCTCCTGCGGATAAGGAAGGATGCCGGAACCTTTATGCTTTCCTGCAATCAGCGGGAAGGGACAACCCATGTTAAGGTCGGCTTCCCGATGCCCCTTTTCGATGAACAGGCCTGCCAACCTCTCCAGTTCGGCAGGAGTGGAGGCTATCAGTTGGGGAATCAGTCGGGACACGGTATTGTTTTCCAACGTGATATCTCGTACATCCCGGGTACGGAACTCTCCCCTCTCAATGCGTACAAAGGGAGTATAATAAGCATCTATTCCACCAAAAACGCTTTGATGGATGTTTCTCCAAGGGGCTTCCGTGAAGCCTTGCAAGGGGGCGGCGTACAGTTTCATCATATCTTTTCTGTTTTTACTGCAAAGAAACAGTTTTTTCCTTACCTTTGCTCTATGGAAAAGTATATTTATGAACTGAAAATGAAAGTTCGCGATTATGAGTGCGACTTACAGGGCATTGTAAACAACGCCAATTATCAGCATTATCTGGAACATACGCGCCATGAGTTCCTCACTTCGGTAGGTATCAGTTTCGCCCGTCTGCACCAGGAAGGGGTGGATCCGGTAGTGGCACGCCTCACCATGGCATTCAAGACACCGCTGCGTAGCGGTGACGAATTTGTGTCCAAACTCTATATGAAAAAAGAAGGTATTAAATATGTGTTCTATCAAGACATTTTCCGTCTGCCCGACATGAAGGTGGTGATTAAAGCCACTGTAGAATCTGTATGCGTGGTGAACGGCAGATTGGGCGACAGTGCTTTATTTGACGAGACTTTCGCACCCTACCTGAACGAATGACACAGGACGAACAAATCAGCAGTCTGGCACTGACCCGCATCCCGGGGCTGGGGCTGACAGGAGCATACAATCTGGTGAAAAGCATGAAAAGTGCTGCCGCCGTGTTTGAGCACCGCCCGGAATTGCCGCAACTGGTTCCCGGAGTAAGCGACAAGCTGGTGGCAGCCCTAGACTGTCCCCAAGCTTTCCAGCGTGCGGAACAGGAGCTGAGTTTTTGCGAAAAGAACCGAATCCGTTGCCTCACCTTGTATGACGAGGAGTATCCTTCCCGTCTGCGCGAGTGTGACGATGCGCCACTGGTTCTGTTCTTTCGGGGGAATGCTGATTTGAATGCACTACACATTATTAATATGGTGGGCACCCGCCACGCCACGACTTACGGACAGGACATCTGTACCCGTTTCCTTGCCGATTTAGCCGAGTTATGCCCCGATGCACTGATAGTAAGCGGACTGGCTTATGGCATAGATATCCATGCCCATCGTGCCGCTTTGCAGAATAACTTCAAGACCATAGGCGTATTGGCACACGGGCTGGACCGCATCTACCCTTCCGAACACAGAAAAACCGCCATCAGTATGTTGGAACAGGGCGGACTGCTTACCGAGTTTATGAGTGGAACGAATCCCGACCGGCAAAACTTCGTAAAACGCAACCGCATTGTGGCGGGAATGAGTGATGCCACCATCGTTGTAGAATCTGCCGCCAAAGGGGGTGCACTGATCACCGCCGACCTGGCAGGAAGTTACCACAGGGATTGCTTTGCCTTTCCGGGACGGGTGCAGGATGAGTTTTCCATTGGTTGCAATAATTTGATAAGGGCTAATCAGGCTACACTGATTACTTCGGCGGAAGATTTGGTAAAGGCTATGAATTGGGAGCAGAGTGGCAAGCGAGCCAAAACAACCATACAACGGGCACTCTTCCTTGAACTGAACGAAGATGAAGAAAGAATAGTAAACCTACTACAAAAATCGCCGGAAGGTTTGCAGATCAATACACTGGTAGTAGAAACGAATATCCCTGTGAACCGGATGAGCGCCCTTTTATTCGAACTAGAGTTGAAAGGCGCAATACGAATATTGGCAGGAGGCATTTATCGTTTTATCAAATAGAAAGCATTGTTTCTTTTTTATAAAAATTACATTTATAATCTATCCAAGAGCTAATTTTAATCTTTCTCCTTATTTTTTTTGCCTATTATATTAAATATATGAAAATTATTCGTATGTTTGTGCGAACACAAGACTGTTAAAGTCAGTTTATATAGGAAAAAGGGAGTGATTATATGTTAATCTATGCAAGTTGTTTTTGACACATCTGAACACATTTTTAAGCGTAAGCATCAAAAGCAACGATTTTATCAAGTTCTCTAATTCCTTTCATGTGTTTTTGTGGCTACCTTTTTTAGGAATACAAATAGCGAGCAATCAAAAAAGGAAATAACTAGAAGAGCCAATTAAGTATAGAACTAACAAACAAGAATTTATGGAAAAAAGATTCTCTGCGTTAATTACGATGCTCCTCATCGGAGTGTATGTTGCTTTTGCACAGCAAACGATCACAGTTAATGGTACAGTAGTAGCTGCCGACAATGATGAACCAGTCATTGGTGCATCCATACTTGTCATAGGCACCACAAAGGGGACAATAACCGACATTGATGGTAAATTTACCCTAAACGACATCTCCGCTAATGCCCAACTGAAGATTTCATACGTAGGTATGATCTCACAAACGGTGAAGGCAGTTCCCAAACTCACAGTTACTCTAAAATCAGATACTCAAGTGATAGACGAGGTTGTTGTAACCGCATTGGGTATCCAGCGTCAAGCTAAAGCAATTGGTTATTCTACCGCAAAAGTGGACGCTGACCAATTGACAATGGCGAAAGGATCTGATGCAACCGCTGCATTGAGTGGTAAAGTATCTGGCTTGCAAATCAATATTACCTCTCCCCGCTTAGACCAAGAAACCCGTATTACACTACGTGGTGCACGCTCTTTTAAAGGAGATAATACAGCTCTATTAGTTCTTGACGGAGTTCAAACTCCTACTAGCTTCCTACAGTCTTTGAATCCTAATGATATTGAAAATATTTCAGTACTGAAAGGGGCATCTGCCGCAGCTCTTTATGGTTCGGAAGCTGCTAATGGTGTGCTTATTGTAACAACAAAGAATGGAACAAAAGGAAAACCAAACATTACCTATTCATTAACAGCCACCATGGACGAGGCTGCTTATCTGCCCAAATTCCAAACTCGTTTTGGTGGCGGTGCCCCTGATCCCATAACCGGACTGCCCTCTATGAATGGATACATCCCTGATGAAAACCAACAATATGGTCCTGAGTTCAATGGTGAACTAATAAATGTAGGTAGTCCGATGGCAGACGGAACCGAAGATGGATTCTATCTGCAGTTACCTTACAGTTATGTAAAAAACGGACGTAAGAATTTCTATGAAAAAGGATATGGCATACAAAATGATATTTCATATGCTTCAAGTGATGACAGAGGCAGTATGTATCTGTCTTACCAACGCTTAGACCAAAGCGGCATCATTGCCAATGATGACAAAGTACGCCAAACTGTACGTTTCAACGCCAGCCGCAACTATAAAAATTTCAAGGCTAGCGCTAAAATGTCATATACCAATACCACTTATGATTTGAATAATGTATCGTCATCAGGTATCTACAATCTGATCAATATCCCTGGCAACTTTGACTTAGCAGATTTTAAGGATTGGCATAAAACAGGCATTGGTGCATCACCCGACGAATGGATTAATGACTATTACACTAATCCATGGTGGCAAACTGAAACTTACCGTAGAAAAATACGTCAGGATCGGGTAGTCGGATCTGCCGATTTAGATTTTCAAGCTACCAAATGGTTGCGTTTTACGGCACGTGCCGGTATTAATTTAAGTTTTAACAACCGCAACTATACCAATAATGCTTATCGTTATTCTGACTGGGCAAAAGAAAATATTTACTATGCCGCTTCAGACCTTTTATCCAAGCTTTATACCGATTCAAGCATTAGCAGTAAATTCAATCTTGACTTTATGGCATTTGCCGAACATAAATTCAACGATGATTTTGCTATAAAAGGTATGATAGGTTATTCTTTACAGGATAACTATTATGAATACAAAGAAGTAGGAGCTGAATCTTTGGCTCTGGATGATTTCTTTAATGTAAGAAATAAAATGGGTGAACTGGGAGGTTCCAATGAGTGGGAACGTTCTCGTAAACTAGGTTTGTTTGGTAGTATAGATTTCAGCTTCCGCAACTGGGCATTTTTACAAGTTACCGGACGCAATGACTGGACTTCTTTACTGGATCCGGAGCATTGGTCATTCTTCTATCCCAGCGCTAACCTTTCTGTGGTACTGACTGACGCTATCCCTTCTATTAAAAGTGACATTATGAATCACTTGAAGGTTCGTGCCTCTGCAGCCCGGGTGGGTACGGTTAATGTTGGAGTTTATAACTTGGATAACATTGCCAATACAGCCGACTATTTCCCTTATGGAACCTTGGCAGCTTATTCTATCAGCCCGAATCTGCGCACACGCGATATAGAACCGGAATTTACCACCGAATATGAAGTAGGAGCAGAAATCGGATTACTCAGAAACCGAATCACCTTAGGGATAGCGGCTTATGTGCAAACCACCACCAACCAGACAACCAATATCAGTGTTCCCACTTCTACCGGATTCTCCTCTCGTTATATCAATGCAGGAACCATGCGTGGTAAAGGACTTGAATTGGATTTACACTTAACTCCACTTCTACAATTTGGTGATTTCTTCTGGAATGTAAGTGCTAATGCAACTTTCCTTGATACTCGCGTGATTGAGCTGGCAGGAGATGCTACAGAGCTGAACTTAAATTCAGACTATGCCGGTTATGCCATTGTTGGTGAAAGGTATCCGATGATCAAAGCCACAGACTGGAAACGCACACCGGATGGAAGAGTAATCGTAGATCCCGTAACAGGTTATCCTACGGCAGGCGACATTATACCATGCGGAACTTCGGACGCTACTGTACGCCTTGGCTTATCCTCCACCATGAAATGGAAAGGATTTACATTAGGAGCAACTTTTGATTATCGTGGCGGACACTATACCCGTTTCGGTATTGAATATGATATGTTGTTCACCGGTGCATCCTATATTTCCGGAATTACCGGGCGCCAACGTTTTGTATTCCCGAACTCGGCCATAGAAGTAGGTACTGACGCTTCAGGAAATCCTATATATGAAGACAATACCAATGTAACTGTATATGATGCCAGCAAAGGATTCTGGAACGGTATTTACAAACAAGGACGTGCCAATCAGGTGGTTAGCGCAGCATCATGGAGATTACGTGAACTATCTTTAGGATATGATATTCCTGAAAGATTACTCAAGAAGGTTGGTTTCTTACAAAGAGCATCAGTCAGCATAGTAGGACGCAATCTCTTTATGTGGACTCCTTCGACCAATATATGGGGAGATCCGGATTATACTGCCGCTGGCAATAGTAACGTAAGTGGTATGTCAGGTACCAGAGCAGCAGGAACCAGAAGCTACGGATTCAACTTATTACTTTCATTCTAAACATAAATACAGAAGATTATGAAAAGGAAATCATTATATACTTTAATAGTAAGCGGATTATTGTTCTGCAGTTGTACAAACTGGCTGGATGTAAACCATAACCCCAACTATGCTTTGGAAGAAACAGCGACTAAGGACTTACTGCTTTCTTTCGTAGAGAATGACATGAATGCTGATAGAACCACAGCCCATGGTTTGCAAAATATGTGCCAGCATCTAACCAAATCGGGTACGGTTTCGGGTACTTATCCTTTCCTCACCGGATTGTTGGCTCCACAAAACTCAGATGGTTATTGGAGTTCACGATATGCCCGCATCATGAACCTAAAAAGTATTATGAAAAAAGCAATAAACGAAAGCAATGCCGGATACGAAGGCATTGCCGGAGTATTGACAGTTATTAATTTCCGGGAATTAGTAGATATTTTTGGTGATGTTCCTTATACGGAAGCTGCGCTAGGCAATGATTATCTGGCTCCTAAATATGACAAAGGGGAAGATGTGTATGCAGGGCTGTTAAAAGACATAGATACAGCAATAGAGAAACTGGATGAAGCTATTAATGATGCTACCTATAGCCTAGGTACACTAAGAAAAGCAGATATCTTCTGCAAAGGTGATTTAAAACAGTGGAGACGGTATGCTTACTCCGTTAAGCTAAGTTTATTGATGCGCATCTCGGAAGTACAGGACGTAGCTGCCCAGGTAGCTGCCATTGCAGATAAAGGACTGGATATAAACGAAGTTATTGCAGGAAATCCCGGTTATTACAAAGCAGATGATAAGATGAACCATGTTTATGAGTATTGGGGCTGGACCTATCTGGATAATGAATCGACATATCACAAGCAGGTAGTACCCACCTCGCAACTGGTAGATGAATTGCGCAATAACAATGACCCGCGCCTACGCGTTTATATTGATCCTCGTAAATCTCTGGCAGAAGATAAAAACGGATATGCGGATTATAAAAAACACGGGTTGGATAAAGAATATTATATCGGTGTTCCTTACGGTCAGATATTCCCCGCCGGTGGTGACTATGCTTCGAAAATAGGTTTAGGTATATTGGCTAAATCTTCTTCAAAAGTAGACGGACCACAATCCGATCTCTATATCATGCCGGGAGCACTGGTAGGATTCTACCTGTCGGAAGCAGCCTTGAGGGGAATGATTGGAGGTGGAGATGCCAAAGCTAAAGAATATTATGAAAAGGCTGTGACATCAGCCATGAAAATGTATGAACGTGCTTTACAAGACAATGGTTATACGATGGCAGGAGTTAAAGATCCTATCAGTGGATCTGCCGAAGAAGAAGCAGCCGAATTCTTGGCACAAGACAACAAGGCTGTCAACTGGGATTTAATGACTACCACAGAAGAAAAAATGTGTGCCATCCAGACACAAAAATGGATAAGCCTCTTTATGATTGACCCGTTGGAAGCCTGGTCTGAACAAAGAAGAACCGACTATCCGGTATTAAAAGTTTCACATAGCCAAGCAAAAGGGCAGAAATTGATCATAAGATTCCCCTATCCCAATACAGAAAGAAATCTGAATCCTAATAACTTCAAGGAAATAGATATTTATGAATCTTTGATATTCTGGGACAAGAAGAATGAACCGAGAGAAACTGTAAGCGATTACTTATAATAAACTAAAAGAAAAACATTATGAGAACAAAGAGATACTTTATACTATCTATGCTATTTATAGCATTAACAATGACTTCATGCTTAAAAGATGATTCTCTAGTGAACTGGGATAATGCAAAACCGGTAATTGAACTACCGTATACCAAACATAATACCAGCACCACGGTTACAGCCGGAACAGAAGTTACATTTCCCCTGTATGTAAACTATACCATAGCCGACTGGAGAAATCAAAATGAGGATATTGTAGTAGGACTGGGTATTGATGAAAGCCAAATAGGAACAAGTATACTGCTGCCTGCATCAACCTATAACCTACCTGCAACCATGACGATTACCAAGCAGACTCAATTAGCTGAAACCGAATTGAAGATTAATACAACCGGACTGGCAACTGGCACTTATGCACTACCGGTAGTTATCAAAAGCGTACCGGCAGGATATACCATCAGCGGAAACTTCGGCATGATGCTTTTCAAAGTAGTGATTAAATAAACAAACGCCCTCATAATAAAATAGGTCTGGATAAATCCAGACCTATTTTATTATACTGCATAAATTACTTTTATTGTATTCCTACTTCCGCAAATCCCATCTGCTCACCATTAGCCACCATCTTCACCGCCCTCAGCTTCAAATAACGAGCCTTCACCGGTGTGAAGTAAACCGATTGCAGAATCGGATTATTCTTAATATTCGAGAACTCTCCATGAGCTACCATCTGATTCACAGCATTGGCATCTGCACCGACTGATAATTCATAAGCAGATATCAGCCCCTTGTTATACTCACTTTGGTCGGGTAGATAATGGAAAGAAGTAATAGTCCGTTCCTCGCCCAAATCTATTAATAAGGTGTTGCCATCTACAAAGCAAGTAGTTGCTACATCCTTATCCATGCACTTCCCTGCTTCAGCCTCAGCCACTTGCGGCAGAGTGAACGGATACGATTTCAGTTCCTCAGCTTTTGCAGTGAATACATCACTCGTTTCGCCTGCATAATACGCCTCAATATTATTGATACAAAGACAAGCACGTGCATCGGTAAAGTTCACGCGAAGCCGGTCGGTAGTCACCGTTTCGAAACGCAATAATCGTTTGTAACCTACAGTGGTAGTCTCCTCATTCAGTTTCACAGGCAACCACTCTCCTTCCTTATTGTATTCTACCACAAAGGATTTAACACGCTGTCCCAATGGGATGTATTCCTGTATCAACATGCGGTTCACCTTCTGCGCCTGCGGCAACTTAAATTCTATTGTGGCAGATGTAATACTATCATTCGTTGCCCAATAAGTATCATATTCTCCGTCAGTCACCGCCTTTGCCGTATATGCTCCTCCCCTCTCATCGGATACTGTAGGAGTGATACCCGCCAACAAATTATGAGCCAACTGCTTTTGAATATTCTGATGGAAATTCACTGCATTTGCAGAATCCACCGGATGAATCAGTCCGTCACGGTCTACGGGAAAGTTAAGCAATAAAGTAGCGTTGTGGCCTACACTGCGATAATATAAGTCGGTCAGTTGATCCACGCTCTTTACCCTATCATCTTCTTCGGGATGATAGAACCAGCCCGGACGAATGGAAACGTCACATTCGGCAGGTACCCATTGGTTGCCGTCGGCATGTCCGTATTGCAATTCACGATACTTGGGATAACCCGGATAGACCTCTCCGGCACGCAGGAAAGACCAGTTGGTAGCTCCGGCAAAGCCGTTCTCATTTCCTACCCACCGGCAACCGGGACCGCCATCAGAGAAGATCACCGCCTGAGGCTGCAACTCATCAAGCATTTCATAGATGCGCGGATAATTATAATAGGTCTTACGGTCGATGGTACGGCTGTCTTTAGCCCCTCCATACCAACCGTCACCACCATTGGCGCCATCAAACCATACCTCGAAGACTTCGCCATAGTTTGTCATTAACTCATGTAATTGTTGATGGAAATATTCCACATATTCAGGACTCCCGTAATTGGCCTGGTGCCTGTCCCACGGTGAGAGATAGACGGCAAACTTGATGCCATACTTCTTACACGCTGCTGATAATTCGCCCACTATGTCCCCTTTTCCATCTTTATAAGGAGTGTTACGGATACAATACTCCGTCAGCCCCGTAGGCCACAGACAGAAACCGTCGTGATGCTTTGCCGTGAGGATCACCCCTTTCATACCGGCAGCCACAAAAGTCTTTACCCATTGTTCACAGTCCAACTTTGTGGGATTGAACGTAGCGGGATCAGAATCTCCGTATCCCCATTCGCGGTCATTGAACGTATTCAACCCGAAATGCACAAAAGCATAAGTTTCCATTTTCTGCCATTCCACTTGTTTCTTTTCCGGTATCGGAAGGATAGCTTCGGGAGCATTGACAGCAGGGGCACAGGCATTCAGCAATGCCACAGCCGCCCCGACACATAAGAGGTGTATGTTTTTTCTCATTAGATTGGTGATTTATATACGGTTACAAAGATAGGGGAAAATAATATTTATCAAAGAACCAAAGGACAACTTTTCATCTTTTCATACTTTTATAGACCCTAGGAAACATGCAAAATGAATAGATTTTGCTTTTTATTGGTTACCAATTTCCCAAAGATCTCAGAAGTTTGTGTTTACTTTGCCGCGAACATGAAAAACAATATTTATATGACGATGAAAAAGAATCTATGGTATGCAGTGCTGGCAGTATGCGCACTGAGCGCTTGCGGAAGCAAAAAAAGTGAAGGACAACCGATGAGTGGCAATCCTGTATTCCCGGGGTGGTATGCCGACCCCGAAGGGATTATTTACGACCAGACTTACTGGATTTATCCCACATACAGCGATGTGTACGAAAAGCAGACTCACTTTGACTGTTTCTCGTCCAAGGACTTGGTGAACTGGGAAAAGCATGAATCCATTCTGGATACCGTAGCCGTGAAATGGGCGAAACAAGCCATGTGGGCTCCTTCCGTGATACGCAAAGACAACAAGTATTATTTGTTTTTCGGCGCAAATGATGTGCACGAAGGCGAAGTGGGCGGCATCGGGGTAGCCGTGAGCGACCGTCCCGAAGGTCCCTACCGGGATCTTATCGGCAAACCGCTGATTAATGAAATTGTGAACAGTGCACAGCCTATAGACCAGTATGTGTTTCATGATGAGGATGGCACTTATTATATGTATTACGGAGGTTGGGGACATTGCAATATGGTTCGCCTGAATGATGATTTTACAGGTATTGTGCCCTTTGCCGACGGCAGTTTATACAAAGAAGTAACACCGGAGAATTATACAGAGGGCCCGTTCATGTTTAAGCGCGATGGGAAATATTACTTTATGTGGAGTGAAGGCGGCTGGGGCGGTCCCGATTATTCGGTGGCTTATGCTATTGCCGATTCTCCTTTCGGACCATTCCAAAGAATTAATAAGGTGTTGCAACAGGATAGTGAGATAGCTACCAGTGCCGGACATCATTCCGTGATACATGCTCCGGGTAGTGATAATTATTACATTGTTTACCATCGCCGTCCATTGGGAGATGACGGACGTGACCATCGGGTAACTTGCATAGACAAGATGACTTTTGATAAAGATGGATTCATTGAACCGATACGCATTACCAATGAAGGGGTAGCGGCGGAAACGATTGCTGCTATAAAGAAATAAAGAGAATATAAAAAAAGGTTGAATTTTCATTCAACCTTTTTTTATTAAACAACCGGCAAGAAGCAATTACCACTCTATCGCCTGATCTTCATCCGGCATCAAGATATTGCGCTTGCGTTCCATAACCATAGATCCTTGAACCTTATAACGGAAAGGAGTGATAGTTGACAGGTCATCATATTCATATTCCATAAGAATAGTCACATAACGATGCTCCAAGTAGGGCAACACCTGATCCATCTCCGTAGAAATCAAGAACGTACCTTCACCCTCAAAGTGTATGTCGGGATTAGGAGAACTCAGCTTCACAATTCCATCCGTTGAAGCCTCACCGCTGGGTATAAATTCGGCAACCACTTTATACTTGCCACGCGATTGCAATTCCTCGTCTATAGCTCCGGCATAGAAGAAGATAGAATGATCGTCCACCACAAAAGCATTACGCGTATCCATTGAGAACTCTCCAGCACCCGGATCATCGGCAGCACTGATCATGGCATTCGTAGCCGAATAGCTGCCTGAATAGTCGTTGAACGGCAATACATTTAATAATGCCTTGCGATATTGCTTTCTATAATTAGGTACATATCCCGGACCTTCTTCGATAGTAAGCGGCAGGACATATTTCTCACTCATATCCAAGTCACCCAACTTGAAATCTATATCCAGCAGTTCCTTATTGGAACCTGCCGGAATATTAACGGTCATACTGGGAATATCATAATACTTCTGGTCCAACAGACGGAAGTATAAGTCTTTACGATCACGGAAACGTTCATAGTTCATCACGTCCAAGGTATCTGTATCCAATCCGACGCGCACATCTATAGCTTTGTCTATCTCCGTAGAACCGCTAACCAATACAGGAAGTTGATAAGATACCTTCCCTTCCTTATTGTATCGCATATGAATGTCATAGACTCCGTTCTTTGCAAAAGAAACCGAGTGCATGAACAGTTCATCCTTCCACTCATCATTGCAGGCCGCCAGTGACAGGACGGTTACCAGCGTCATTACATAATAATATATCTTTTTCATCGATTCATTCGTTTATTGGTTAATCAAAAGAAGTCCAACCCGGGTTTTGAGTCAAGCGTCTGTTTCTCTTCAATTCCTGATGAGGAATAGGCCAGTAATACATCTTTTTAGAGAATACTGTGGGTAATGAAGGAACTACATAGGGTTCATAGAACAGGTCGCGATATTTCTCCGTCATGTTCATGTTGCAGCCATAAATCGGGGTGGCTTCTTCCACCGGAGCATCTTTCCAACGACGCAGGTCAAAGTAGCGGTGTCCTTCGGCAAACAGTTCAATCTGGCGTTCACGTTTCAGCTTCTTGCGGAACTGGGCTTTATCGGCATAGATGCTTGCATCATAATCGGGCACACCGGCACGGATACGGATAGGACGGATACCTTTCTTCATTTCATTCACATCGCGGCTTATCTGGTAAGTCTTTGAACCGTCATAAGACGGAATGGTATAACTTCCATCCAACTCATTCAACGCTTCGGCATAAATCAGCAACACTTCGGCATAACGGATAGAAGGGTCTGCCTTGTCTATCACACGATGTCCTTCCCAGCCGGCAGGATTACCGTCCTTTACAAAGGCATCCTGCGGATTGCAATATTTCTTCACGCCGATACCGGTACGGAGCCAGAACTCAGGGGCAGAGGGACGCATACCATCTTGTTGTCCACGATAATAAAAGACTTGCTTATAACGCATATTTTCATCATTCAAGCTGGTCATATCCCATACGCTGCCATTGAAGGCAACAGATGCATAGAAACGCGGTTCGCGGTTGGCATATTCCAGATAGACACCTTCCGACAAGGGTTTGTAGCGTCCTTCTTCCACATCTTCGCGGGTAACATAGCCTTTGGGGCGTTCGCGGTTGTCGCGGTTGGGGTAATCGCCCGGCATATAGTTGTTCATACCCGGCATGTCGGTTCCGTCGTTCATATAATAAGCATCGCACTGCTTCAGGCTGATTCCGTGTGTGTTCCATCCGTTCAGTGAAGAAGGGAATTGGTGTCTTGCCAGTTCGATACAGTTTTCCTGAGTCTGATTGGCGCCACGGGTAAAGATCAATTCCGGATTATCCGAAGGTCTTATATCACCATCGAATATGGAACGGTATGATTCAAACGGGTCTATGTTCTTCCATCCTTCGGGCCAGTCTTTGTCCGAAAATTCATCATTATGAGGAGGCACGATGGTTGCCGGATAGCCATGATTCACATCGTGCTCACGGAAAGGCGCTACATACAGGCTGTAACGGTTCAATTCCATCACATCCTTGGCAGCGGCAGCAGCCTTTGCCCACATTTCCTCATCGTATTCTTGCGGGATAAGGCAATTTCCTTCATCATCCACCAGTTCCGCCATGTCTTTATTACCGTTATTCAACGGGCTGGCGGCAAAGAGCAATACCTTTGCGCGGGCAGCCAAGGCAGTACCGCGGGTAGCTTTGTTTATTTCACGGTTGGAGCGTTCCAACGGAAGATCTTTGGCGGCCAAAGCCAATTCGTTACTGATATACTCAGCACAAGTCTTATAAGAACTACGGGGCACTGCCAGGTCATCATAAGATGCCGTGTAGTCCAAACCTTCATCGGGCAACAAAGGAATCGGCCCGTATCGGCGAAGCAACAACCAATAGTAATAAGCACGCAGGAAACGCGCCTGTGCCTTATAGTCGGCTATTTCTTCTTTACTCAGTTCTTCATTGATGTCAATATTCTGAATCATGGTCGAAGCGTCACGAATAGACATATAGCACTGTCCGTAGGAGTCGTTGAACCAGTTTTCATCGTATTCGCCAAACTTAAAGGTGCGATACCTATTGCCACGGTCGCCGCAATACATATCATCGGAGAAGTTGAACATGATGTATCCCTTGCTGGCTACATCTGCCTGATGGTTCACCAAATTGGAGTAAAGGGCTGCCAGCCATCTGTCGGAATAATCCTTCTTTGCAAAGACCTTTTGCTCATTCAACCGGTCATTGAAATATTTATCCACACTCAGGAAATCGGAACAAGAAGCAAAAGCGAGTCCCATTCCCAGCAGGGCCGAAATCAATATATGTTTTCTTTTCATGGTTCTTAAAATTAAAAATTAACAGTCAAACCTAATGTATAACTCTTTGATAGCGGGTATGCCATACCATCATTGCTACCTATTTCGGGATCCCACAGTTTCAGGCTGTCCCAAACGGCAAGGTTGTTGCCCAACAAGTAGAAACGTACATCGCCGATGTGCAGCTTGTTAACAAACTGCTTGGGCAGCGTATAGCCTATTTCCAATGTCTTGAAACGCAGGTAAGCCCCATCACGCAGCCAGTAAGTAGAAGCTTTCTGGTTATTCTCATTTCCACCATAGCTCAGGCGCGGATACTTGGCATTAGGATTCTCGGTGGCAGGGTCGCCGGATATTTCACTGGAAATCCAACGGTTGCCCGGTTTGGCAAGATCAGTCAGCACATTTCCCCAGTTGCCTTCAGAGAAAGCATATACGGCCGGACCTTTAATCATATAAGATGATTTGCCGGCTCCCTGGAAGTGCACATTGAAGTCGAATCCTCTCCATTGTGCTGATAATCCCACACCATAGATCATGTTTGGCACGGTAGTGGCACCGATAGGGGCTTCATCATATTCATTAATCACACCATCACCGTTCACGTCCTTGTACTTGATGTCACCGGGCATGTATTCACCAAAGGTCTGTTTCGGACTGTTGCGGATGTCGTCATAATCTTTGAACAATCCCAAAGCGATCAAACCGCGTGCTTGATTCCAGCGATAGCCTTGTGTCATCTTATAAGAGTAATATTGCTGTTCTTCGTCATATTCCAGTACTTCATTCTTGGTAAAGGTCATGTTACCACGCAGGGTGAAATCAACTTCTCCCACTTTGTGCTTGAACATGAAGTTACCGTCTATACCCTTGGAACGCATCTTGCCTACATTTGCCCAAGGTGCATTCTTCCTTTCTTCATTGTACCACAATCCCACCATGTTGGACAGGAACTTACGCTGCATGAAGATCTTCTCGCGGGTATCCTGATAAACATCTACCGTCAGGGTGAACTTACCATTCCATAAAGACAGGTCAAGACCTAAGTTGTGCTTCTTGGCAACTTCCCATGCCAGATTGTTGGAAGCAACCTGTGTATAGTGGTATCCGCCAAACTGCCAACTACTGTTGTAATCACCAAAATCGTAGCCTCCTGCATCACCGAAAGAACTCAGATAAGGGAAGCGCACATCATCACTGATTTTATCATTACCCACTTCACCATAAGAGTAACGCAGTTTCAGCATCTCAATCCAAGGGGCATGCTTCTTGATGAACTTTTCTTCTGCTAAGTTCCATCCTACGGAAGCTGCGGGGAAGAAACCGAAACGGTGTCCTTTGGCAAAGTTCTCGGAACCATTATAACCAAAGTTGAAATCGGCAAAATACCGGTAGTTCCAGTTATAAGTTACACGCCCGGCAATACCCTGGTTACGCTTGGAGATACCTTTCATAATATCTTCGCCGATATTTACTGTTGTTGTTTCTTCGCGCTGGGTATATTTAAACGTACCGCCCACGTGGTGGTTCTGCTTGAAAGTACGATCATAATGCAATTCCGCTTCAAAGTTTTCCAAACGGTTACCGGAAGATTCGGAAGATTGTTTCATTAACTGCTCTTCAGAGATGCGGTTCATTATCAGATTACCGTTTTCATCGCGGCGGCGCTCAGCTTTCCACTGTTCCGGCCACTTAATGCGTTGGTTTTCATTTTCGTTATTCGTATCATAACCAAAACGTCCTACAAAGCTAAGGCCTTCCAGCAAGAAGTCGAGTTTCTGCTCCAGCGTAATGTTGGTCTGAATCTTGTTCTTCCAGTTTTCGCGATAACCGGTCTGTGTGGCCAAAACCCAAGGATTGGTGTAAACACCCTTTCCATAAGCCGGCACTTTGCCGTCCGAATACATAACAGGGATACTGGTAGGGGTAGTACCTACGATAGATTTCCAGATATCATCACTCAATCCCGGTTTATTCTGTTTTTCCAACGAACCGGATACACCTACGCGCAGCAAGGTGGTTTTGGTGATGTCAATATCCACATTCATACGATAGTTCCAACGCTTCATGTTTGCATTGGTATCATAATCTTTTCTCAGTGAAGAATCGGTCTTATACATACCTCCTTCGTCAATGTAACTTCCCGAAAGGAAATAGCGAGCGGTAGAACCACCACCATTTAAATCAAGAGTAGCACGTTGTGTAAATGCACCGTCTTTCAGCAATAAGTCTTTCCAGTTTACATTGGGATACAAGTCCGGGTCCAGACCGTTGCGCAGCAATTCCAGTTCACCGGGAGTATATTCCGGTTCCAGGTTGCGGGTGATACGCGCTTCGTTCAACATATCGGCATAGGTAAGCCCGTCCACAAATTTAGGAGTACGGGTACGGGTGTTATAAGAACCTTCCACCTTGGCATTGATATTGATCTTACCGGATTTACCTCTTTTGGTCGTAATCAATACAACGCCATTCGCACCTTTAGAACCATAAATAGCGGTAGCCGAGGCATCTTTCAATACGGAGAAAGATTCAATATCTTCCACGTTGATTTCATTCAGTGAACGTTCAAAGCCATCCACCAATACCAATGCACCACTGCTGGCACCAAAAGTAGAGATACCACGCACCCAGAACTCAGAGGTATTCTTACCCGGCTCGCCCGAAGTCTGCATGGCGATCACGCCTGCCACATTACCTGCCAATGCATTGGTAATACTGGTGGCAGCAGCTCCTCCCGCCTTTTTCAGCTCGCTCAGGTTCACGGTAGAGATGGCTCCTGTTACAGTGGCTTTTCTTTGAGCACCCGTACCGGTTACGACTACTTCGTCCAGTACGCTTCCCGAAGACGGGATCATTTTTACATTGATTACTTTCTGGTCTTTTACTAAAATCTCCTGTTTATCATAGCCTATGTATGAGAAGATCAAGGTCTTATATTGGTTAACCTTTATTTTATATTTACCTTCAAAGTCTGTGATTGTTCCCAGTCCCGGCTCATCTTTCACAACGATGTTCACACCAATCATCGGTTCATCCAGTTCATCTGTAATAAGCCCCGTCACTTCTACCCTGTCTTGCGCTAAAGCAGGGAGGGAACATATAAGTAATAGTATTCCGATTAATAAATATTTCTTCATATATTTAATGTGTTTATCATGTTATTATTCCACTCTAATGGTGCGGATGCGTTTGTTGCCCATATCTGCAATGTAGAATGTCTTGGAATCTTTGTCATAAACAATGCCCGAAGGATTTCTGAACTGCGCCTCTTTACGCAAGTCGCCGTCAGCATATCCTGCCTCGCGGGGACGGCCTGCAAAAGTAGAAACCACCCCATCCGGAGAGATCTTACGAATACAATGGTTGTCCACATCACAAATATAGAAGTTGTCGTCCTCATCAAAGCAACCTTCATGGGGCTGGTTGAAACGTGCTTTCGTTCCTACGCCGTCGGCAAAATCAGCAGATCCTTTCTTTCCACAGAAGATGTTCGCCAGCTTCAGTTCGCGTCTGTCTTCATCAAAATAAGATTTCAAAATATATTGTTGGTTCTTCACTACCAGATAAGCGAATTTGCCGCTTGGGGCAAACTGGATATTAAATTCCCAGCGCACATCATCAATCTTGAACAATTCCTTTTTCTCGTTCAGGGCATAGTCCCATTTGTATAACTGTCCCTGTTCAAAGCTGTTAAAGAACAAATCGCCGGTCTTGGGATGGATAGAGGCACCGTTACACCATCCGGAACGGATCATGCTGGACCAATCCTTAAAACCATCTGCACGGTAAGAACGGGCTACAGCCATACTTCCATGACCATCGGCATCATTGGCAATAAAAAGGGTATCGCTGTCCAAGCTGAAAGCAAGAGTACGGGGACGTCCCATATCGCCTCCGGTTCCCATCAGTGTAGTTACCGCATCATTTTTAATGGAAATTCTTCGGATAGAATTGTATTCCTCAATGAGCCAAAGGTCTTTGTTATTATCCATTGCCAGCCAATAAGGAGCCTGGAACTGCGCTTCTGCCAGCGTACCGTCTTTTCGGGAACTGTTTCCGTCACGGTCCACATAACCACACAGTGTGCTTACACGCATAATACCTTTATACTCAAACGGTTTTTCAAATGAATATTCTGTCGGAGTCTCGCCTTCGCCGCCGATGGTCACTTTCACAGTGCCTTCACCTGCTCTTACAGGCACTTTACCATAAATACAGGTATTATTCACATTGATCACCAATGCATCCTGACCGTTAATAGTTAACTTGACACGAGATTTGTCATTTCCGAAATTATCACCATATACAAAAAAATGGTCACCACTAGTTCCCGATTCGGGAGAGAAACGCTCGAATGTCACAGGCTTAGACGAATCATATCCCTTTCCTCCCTCATCATCATTGTCATCCTTGCAACTCGTTGCAAAGCAAAACACGAAAGACAGTAACAGTAGAATACTGCCCCGAATTTTCTTTTTACATGCTTCTTTCATAACTTAAATTTATAAGATTAATTAGTTTCGGTTTATCAAAGGTTATTCAGGCCCGTTTGAGAAACGGTGGCAAAAATATCGAAAGACAAACTAAAGAATCAAAAAATGCTATTCAAAAAAAGGTAAAAGCTAACCAGTTTGCTTTTATCTCAATACTTTACTATTGATTACTGCAAACTGGTCAGATTTTTCTAATAAGTAGTTATTGATTGTGCATCCGTTCCATCAACATCTTCATAAAAAAGCCGCCTACAACGGAACGCGCTTTGAAGTTCATCATCTGCGCATTATCCGTATCATACCAGTCACTGATGGGAACACGTGACGGAGTTTCATTGGCATATTTATAAACAGGGGCAAGCAATGCATTAAAATCCGCGTCTGTTCCCAGGCAGGCCGCCCATAGAATCCAGTCATTCTTGGTGTAATTCTTACGGGAGTCGAGAGGAAGCCCATAGGTATGCTGGTTCTTCTGATAGAAAGCCAGTTCTGTAGTGGCAATCTGTGACGGGAAGATATTCCAGTTGAAAACCTTATCCCAAGCCATGTTGTATTTCTGGCTCCAAGTGCCCGGCTTATCAAACGCCAGTTTATAATGGTCGCCGTCAACCGCCATTTTTTCCCATTCCACCGCCATTTGGCGTGCGGCATCGTCATAGCGTTTTGCTACATCATCTTTGCCCAGCATATGCGCCATTTTTCCATAACCGGCAATAGCCATAATGGCTTTTGCAGAAAGATTGGCATTATGCGCCAAGTGTCCGGCAAAGTCATCCGTACATACTTGGTTTTCGGGATCAAGTCCATGCTCCAGCAGGTAGTTTGCCCAGACGGTCAATGTTTCCCAGTGTTCCTTGGCATAGTCTGCGTTGCCTTCCACCATAGAAATGGCGGCTGCCAGCATCACCATATTTCCTCCTTCTTCTATCGGCATATCGCCGCCATACAGCATACCGTTGGCAACAGGATATGTTCCCAAGTCATGTGCCGGGAAAGGTTTTGTCCACCGTCCGCTTTCACTGTAGTGGAAAATAGAGGTCATCATGCCTTTCAGCAAATCCGGGTTATAAATAAGGAATAAAGGAGAAGACGGATAAGTAATGTCTACGGTATTGATACATCCGTTGCTATGATTTTCCTTAGAGAAGAAAAGTACGTTTCCCTCATCATCGGTAAACAGCTTATGGGCAGTGATTGCCTGGCGATAAACCAAAGCGCACAGTTCGGCATACTCTTTACCGCCTGCCTTTTCGGCTTCCTCCATCAATTCTATATCAAACCGGCGGCAACGCTCCATCAGCGAGGAATAGTTCGCTTTAAAGTTTTCAAAAGCATCAAAGATGCTTACCGAACCGTTGTGTTTCCAGTAAGCCAAACGGCGTTTGTAGAAATACTCCAATGAGTAGATGTCATCATAACCCAGCATTACATACCCTTCTTTTCCTTCTTTATCCACTTTGCCCAAGTTGTGCGCATACGCCATGGCAGGCATTGAATTGATGCCGCTGCTACGAACATTCTGCTTGCCGGGAAGGAGTTTGCCGGTATTGATAAATGCTTCTTTCATGGGGTTGGGTTCTCCTATGCTGAGTGATCTGTCGGGGGCATCATTGGCTGCCAGGTACACATATCCCCAGTCTATACGCACTCCATCACCCTTACGAACGGTGTAGGGTTGTTCTATAGTGCCTGCTTTCAGATAGCTCATGCCGTTATGCTCCTCTTTATTGGCAAGGGTGGGCTGACTGGGTTCATGCACAGCCAGTTGGGGAGTAGTTTCCAGATAAACCTGCACATTATGTTGCTTTTTATCCAAAGAGCGTACCCGGTAGGATATATAATTAATAGGAGTCGAGATCAAGTCCAAGTCTTCCATCAGCAAAGGAGCCGTAAAGACAAGATCAAGCTCTACCGGACCGCACGTAAAAGTATAATAAGTCTGTGTAGGCAATACATTGACTGACTTCTGCACGGCAGCTTCCTTAAAGTTGCAAAGTTGCTCGCTTTCCAGGTATAAGCCAAAATCCATATAAGCCCCGCCGGTGGTGTTGTGGCAATGGGCGGCAATTACGTTCTTGCCTGTACGCAGCTTCGCTTTTGCTTTCGCTGTCAGTTCAAGCGTTACATCATTCTTCCAAGAGTAATCGGTTGCCACCAACTGTTCCCCATTCAGATACAATTCAAAAGTATCATCATGGGAGTAGCGAAGGTAAACGGTCTGATTCCTCACATCTTTATCCAGCGTAAAATGACGGCGTGCCCAAATGTCCTTTGTATTCCACTCCGTACCGATACGTTGCATATCCCGTGTGCCGAAAGCCGCCTTTCCGCTTTTCCAGCCAGCGTCATCATAATTAATGCTTTTCCAGTCTCCTGCCGGAGCATCAAATGTATATTGAGCTTCCCATGCACTATCGTCCGTCATGGGAACAAGCGACTCCAGGCTCAGTTTATCTTTTCCCATGAAGCGGAATACCTTGCCGTCTACACGTACTGCACCCAGCAAAGGATGTTCGGCTGCCGTCCAGTGTTCGGTATTTCCCTCTGTCAACTGGTTGTAGGGCGACCAGATAGAGAAATAAGTATCTGATGTGATTAATGGAACCGAAGGCGCCCTGAGTGCAATATCTTTGCTCGCCTTGAATAAATCAGCAGCCTCAACGCTTCCCATCAAGCAAATGGAGGCCATGATTGCTAAAACCTTTTTCATCTTTTTCCTTGTATTAAAAACTACTCACCTAATGAGTTACAGATTGCTTCATTAATCTCTTTCACCCTCTTTTCGTCCACTTTTATCAGTTTACGGTCGTAAGTGATTAATCCGTTCACTTCTTCTTCCACATCCGTTATCTGTGTATAGACAGCCGCAGAGAATCCTTTCTTCACCAATTTCAATAGTATATCGGCATACTTCACATATTCATCGGTTACCTCTTTGGGAGTATTGAATTTCACATATCCCCAATTCTTTTCGGGCGTCCAAAGATGATCCTTTACTGCCATGCCGATGCCGCCATATTCGCCCAGCACAGTAGCGCGTTGTGCATCATAGAAATCAAGATGAGGCTGCGGATAGTTATGAAGATCCAGCATATCGCCACATTGGTAGTGATTACCTCCACTGGCAGGGTCTACCAAGCGGGTAGGATCATATTTCTTAGTCCATTCGGTTATCTCTACTGTTTTGAACTGTCCCCAGCATTCGTTAAACGGTGTCCAGATGCCCACACATGGATAAGAGTAAAGCGCATCTATTATTTCTTTCCATTCTTTACGATAGTTGGCTTCAGAAGCCTCTGAACGGATTGCTTCAGGGCCGTTATAGTAGTTGCGGCTTTGCCATTCGGCAGGTCCGCGTCCGCCGTTGGGCATATCCTGCCATACTATCAATCCCAGTTGGTCGCAATGGGTGTACCAGCGTGCAGGCTCTACTTTTACGTGCTTGCGGATTGTGTTATAGCCAAAGTCCTTAATCTTCTGAACATCATAAACCAAAGCCTCATCCGTGGGAGCTGTGTAAAGCCCATCGGGCCACCAACCCTGATCCAGCGGTGCGAAAAGGAAAATATCTTTGTTATTCAACTGGAAACGGACAATGCCATCGCTGTCCCGGCGGGTAGAATATTTACGCATGGCTGCATAACTGCCCACTTTATCCACTACATTGTTATTGGCATCGCGCAAAACAATCTCGGTTTGATAAAGGAACGGACTCTTGGGAGACCATAATTTCATATCATCCGGCATATTAATCTCAATTTTCTGGCCGTTCAGTGCGGCAGCTTTGGCTATCTGCTTGTTGCCATCCATCACTTTCACCTCTATAATGCTTTGAGATTCGGGCATACTTGTCTCTACTTCCATTACCAATGTTTTCTTATCAATATCGGGAGTCGCTTTGACCTGTGCAATGTGGTTGGCGGCTACGGGTTCCAGCCAAACGGTTTGCCAAATGCCGGTAACCGGAGTGTACCAAATGCCACCCGGTTCTGCTACTTGTTTTCCACGTGGTTGTTCGCCTCTGTCCGATGGATCCCATACTTTCACGGTCAGTTGGTTATCACCTTTTTTCAGCACGGGGGTTACATCGAAAGAGAAAGGAGTAAAGCCGCCTGTGTGCCGGCCCACCTTGATGCCATTCACCCATACATCCGCTTGCCAGTCCACTGCGCCGAAATGAAGAAGGATACTCTTTCCTTTCCAGTTGGCTGGCACAGTAAAGGTGCGGTTATACCACAGTTCTTTATTCTCACCTACCAGTTTGCCTACTCCGGACAGGGATGATTCCACTGCGAAAGGAACCAGAATATCGCCTTCATAAGCAGCAGGTTCTTTTTCTCCGCGGTTGGTAATGGCATACTTCCATAGTCCGTTCAGGTTTTTCCATTCGCCACGTTCCATAATGGGGCGTGGGTACTCAGGGAGTACATTGTTTACTTGGATCTTTTCTGCCCACTCGGTTTTAATCTTGTTGCCGGCAGGCTGCCACTGCGCAAAGATTGGAAAGCTAAGCGATGCGGCAAGCATAAATGTTAATAAGTTTTTCTTCATGATACAAATTTATTTATTTCTATATTTCTAATAATCACTTTCATTCAGGCATACGACTCCCCTGACGGCTCTATCATCCCTTTTCGGGAATAGGCTGTCTCAATAAAAGAAACAAGAATCTAATGTTACTTCATTTTATTTGCCCGAAGGCTTCGAAAGAGGAGTCCCCACCTTTACCGGAGTCCCCAATTCAGGTATCCCCTGTGCATTCCACATTATCTTTTGCAACCTCGGAGTACGAGAGTCAATCGCTCCGGGGGCATCATTCGGTATTTGCCGTGCATGATACAACATATACCACTCCTTTTGGTCCGGCGAAGGAATAAATGAAATTCCTCCCGTGCCGAAAACACTATCTTTAGGATTCTGCATAAAGACAGGAGAATCACTTTTATGCCATGCGGCGGGGTCCAGTAAATCGCTATCGGCATCAGCACTCAGCATCCCTATACAATAATAAGGTGTCCATCCGCCACTTGCACCATAATATATCAAAACCTTATCGCCGGATTGACTGAAAAAGGCTTGCGGGTTCTCATTCACATAAACAGCATAGGCCGTCTTGCTGCCATCCGGACTGATCCATTGGCGTTCCCACTCATATTCGGGCTGTGAAATAAGGACTCGCCCGGACGAAAGCGTCCACGGATTCTCCATTCCGGCAATGTAAATGCACTGCGTTTCCATATCCGTCTTCTTTTTCTGCCAGCCACTCCATATCAGGTATTGCTTGCCCCGATGTTCAAAGGTACTGGCGTGGATCGCCCAATTATTATCAGCATCCGTAGAGATATGGCCTTTAAAGCGGAAAGCGCCCTGCATCGGATCTTCCGAATCATTTTCCGCCACATATATCTGATGATTGTCCGTATTGCCATCATCTGCCGTATAATAGAGATACCACTTATTATCAATACGATGAATTTCGGGAGCCCACAAATGAAAACGGCTTTTCTGGTTTTCGGGCACATATACTATTTTATGTTCTGCATTCCTTAAATTGGTAATATCGTCGGTCACCCAAAGTGAGATTTCACTTTCCGTTCCCTGCGTATAATAGTATTTTCCATTGTAAAAGGTAGCCCACGGCTCGGCGCCGGCATCCAGCAAAGGATTCATATAGGTATCCTTTCCCGCCGCGTCTGCCTCCTTATTATCTTTCTTGGTCTGGCAACCGGCGCAGCATATCAATGCTATTATTACTAACAATTTTGTTTTCATAGTCTTTCATTGTTTAACGCTACAAAGAAAGCACGATTCCAGGAATTACAAGCAAACTTTCCGTTCAAATAAAGCAAAAAGCTATTCTTTTTTGCCTTATCATACCCGCTGTACACCATTTACAGGCGGATGAATGGAATTTATTATTTAATGAACAGATATTATTCCGGGTACTATCTTTATTTCTCCATCTTTGTATCATCATTAAATAAAACTGCAAAATTCAGAATCATATGAGAAAAGTATCAGCCTTATTTCTTATGCTCCTTGCAACCGTGGGAGCCATGGCGCAAAAAAGCGCAACTTACCAAAATCCCGTGATAGACACCAGCCTGCCCGACCCTACCATCATCCGGGCGGACGATAACCTCTTTTATCTCTATGCCACCGAGAACATTCCCAATGTTCCCATCTATCGCTCTCCCGACCTGGTGCATTGGGAAATGACGGGAACCGCATTTACCGACAGCACCCGCCCCACTTTTGTACCCAACGGACGAATCTGGGCACCGGATATTAACAAGATAAAAGGGAAATACGTCCTATACTATTCCATGTCCACCTGGGGCGGCGAATGGACTTGCGGCATCGGCGTGGCAACTGCCTCCCGCCCCGAAGGCCCTTTTACGGACCAAGGAATGCTCTTTCGCAGCAATGAAATGGATGTTCAGAATTGCATCGACCCGTTTTATATAGAAGACAACGGAAAGAAATATCTTTTCTTCGGCAGCTTTCACGGCATCTATGGAGTGGAACTGGAAAATAACGGACTGGCGGTAAAGAAGGATGCCCGCCGCATCCGCATAGCAGGAACAGCCTATGAAGGCACCTATATTCATAAGAAAGGAGAATATTACTATTTATTCGCCTCCATAGGGCGTTGTTGCGAAGGCGCAAAAAGCACCTATACCACAGTGGTAGGCCGTTCGCGAAACCTGCTGGGCCCTTACTTTAATAAGAAAGGAGATAGTATGCTGGACAATCAGCATGAGATACTGATACAGGGAAATGAGAAATTCGTAGGAACAGGGCACAACTCGGAGATTGTGACGGATAAGAATGGAAACGACTGGCTGTTCTATCATGCCGTAAAGGTAGCCGAACCGGAAGGGCGTGTGCTGATGATGGACCGTGTGGACTGGGAAAACGGATGGCCTGTGGTGAAAAGCAATTCCCCTTCACTGGAATCGCCTGTGCCTGCTTTCTAAAAGGTGCAGGCTTCGGGATACCCCATAAAAAAAGGAGCAACGCCTTGCTCCAACCTTTGTTAACCTTAAATCTAATACTATGAAAAAAATCACATTACAAATGTACAATTCACACCCGTATCTTCCAAACATTTAGAATAAAATCATCTCCTATTTAGTATTATTTCACTAAACACTCCGTTTTCGCACACAATATTACAATTCGATTAATTTTTTAGCGTGAAATAAGGAAAATGAAAGATTCTGCTATCAATATTACAAAAAGCTTTGTTTTTTCTTTGGTTCTAAGCAGATAACAATAGATAAGAACCAAGACAGGCTGTATCAGTCCGGAAGATGTGATTCATTTTTACCAATACTATGTTTAAGGTTCTCCATAAGACATAAAGCCGATTCAAAACTTGCAAATTCTATCCAAACAATTCACAGAACTATCTAGAGGGTCAAGAAAGGCTTAAAAAAGTTATGGAATGTAGTAGAATCACCTTATATTTGTTTTCATCATTAACGAAGGAGACAAGTTGATGTATAATTTTTTAATCCTATGAAAAAGAAAGAAAGGATACTTAGCTCATTGACATTTTGGCTCTTGCTACAATTTCTATTGCCGGGATGCTCAGGACGCGAGGAAGAAGAAGAAATTCCCGAAGTATTCTGCAAAATAGGAATAAATATAGATTGGACGGGAGTGAAGAAGTTGCCGGAAAATATAGCAGTAATATTCTATCCGCAAGATGGGGAAGGAAAGGGTGATCCACACTTTCTATCCGCAACAGAAAAGAACGAAAAAATAAATATGAAACCGGGAAGATATAAAGTGCTAATCTATAATTGTGATGACGGAGTATATGAAGTCCAAGTACGTAACACAGAGAGGTTGGAAACTATAGAGGCTTATAGCGAACCCTGTACAGAAATGGGTGCACCAAAAGGTTCGATGTTAGACCCACTCCTACTGTATGTGGTACAGGAAGACTTAACAATTGGCGAAAACGATATAGAAAAGACGCTGGAAGTAAGCCCCCAACTGATTACTCAAACGTGTTCTTTTAAAATTAAGACAGAAGGTTTGGAATATGTAAAAGAGGCTAGTGCAAGTATTTCGGGGGTGGCTTTTTCTTATTTTCTTGGGTTGAAACGATTCTCGGATGAGTCTTGTACTATATTTATAAAAATGCAGAAAAGCAACGGAGTACTGAAAGGCAAATTCAATTTCTTTGGAGTTCCCGGTTCAGAAGCCCGGGCACTTTCTTCCATACCACAGCAATTGACGCTGCGCATAGTGAGAAGAGATGATTCTATACAGGAAGAAAAAATAGATATAACTGCCATCATCCAGCAAATTATAGAGAATGGAAATGGAGGCGGAAGCGGAGAAGAACCGGGGGAAACTCCGGGAGGTAGCACAGAGCCGGGAGATGATATTGAGATAGAAGATAAAATAGAGGTGCCCTATGTGCCGCCCCCCAGCAGTGGAGGTGAAGGCGGAGGAGGCATCGGTGGAGAGGTTGATGACTGGGGAGATGAAGAAGAAATAGTATTACCAATGAAATAATAAAAAAAGAATAATAACTAACATCTAAAATTGTACATTATGAAAAAGAGTCTATTAGCAGTAGTAGCTGCGCTGGCAATGGCCGGTTGTTCACAGAATGATTTGGTGGATGAGATTGATAATGGTGGAAAAACACCTATTAATTTTAATAGTGTTGTAAGAAAAGGTTCTAGAGCGGTATCTACAACAACAGCAACTTTTGATAACTTTACAGTTTATGCATATTCATCATCTGCTGCATATGATGGTAATGCTGCAAGTTTTTTCTTTACAGATGACATTAGCTATACTACTTCATGGGCAGGAAAGCAAACTATTTATTGGCCTGAAACAGGCAATGTTCACTTCTTTGCATACTCTCCTAAAAGTGCTGCGACGTATGCACCTAGTACAGAAGATGATTTAACGGCATATCCAACTTTGCAATATACTGTAACAGCAGAGAATCAAGTAGATTTACTTGCTGCTAATACTATCAACAAAACTAAAACGACTGATGTTGTAAGTTTAAGCTTCAAACACCTTTTAACTCAAATAAATTTTAGTATTAAATTGCCTATCAAAGGCTTAAAATACACCATTACTTCAATTAAGCTCACAGGAGTTAACAGCATCGGTACATTTACATACAATGGAACTGCAGAAACCGTTGGAGCTTGGGGCAGCCTAGGAACACCAGCTGAGTTTTCATATACTCCTAACGGAACCGAGTTCACGCCAGCAGCTGACAATGAAATTAAAAGATTATGTGCTGCGGAAACTGGTAATACAAACTCACTTATGTTACTTCCGCAAAGTAACGACAGAACATTAGAAGTTGAATATTTTGTTCAACAAGGGAATACAACTTTATTAACAGCAAAAAAAACTGCAACTATCACTGCTGCATGGCAACCTGGACAAAACCTCCTTTATCAAATCAGCTTGCCCGTTACCGGACTAGAGCAGATCAAATTAGCAGGTACAGTAGGTGACGATTGGGATACTATTCCAACTCCTGGAACAGACACTCCGGTTCTTCCATAAACAGAATAATCATTTGTCTCGGGGGATATGAATCCCCCCTCTATAAACCAAAACATATTCCCAAGCTCCGCAATGAAATAAGATTCCCCTTCAAAACTTCCTATTTCACTTGCGGAGCATTCTTTTTAATTCAACTTATTGCAAATTACCAATAATTCCCCTACATTTGTCAGACCAAGAAAGAAACACAAGCGTCTAAAGTAACATATGCCGGGTCTGCCATGTAGCCAAATGATGGACTGTCCCCACTGCCCTAGGGCGGTAGAGAACAGCATTCGTCATATTCATTATAAAAGAGGATTCCACTTATCACCCCATAAGTGCGAAACGAATGTCCTATTCTTCCTACTGAAAGGCCAAATACTGATCAACAGCAAAGAATACGCCGGAACCATCTTGAATGCAGGAGACTTCGTATTGCAAGCCATCGCATCAAAAGTAGAAGTACTGGCCATGAGCGAAGCCGAAGCCATATTATACACCTTCGACAACCCCAAAGCCTTCTGTTACGACCGCTATGACTACGTATTAAAGAACGTCCCACCCCCCTTAATCTATGAACCGCTTAAAATAAAGCCTCCTATCAAACTTTTCCTGGACGGAGTATGCGGATACCTGAGCGAAGAAAAAGTATGCAAAGAACTGCTCGAATCCAAGCGGAAAGAGCTATATTACCTGCTGGCACACTATTACACAGAGTATGAACTATCCCCCATAGTACATGCACTATCAGAGTACACCACCAGTTTTGAATACTTCGTGCTGAAAAACCACACCCGGATAAAGACCGTAGAAGAATTTGCCCAACTGGGCGGATACAGCGTCACCACCTTCCGCCGCATCTTTAAGGCCGTCTTCAACGAGCCATCCTATGAATGGATAATGAGACAACGCAAAGAAAGCATCATGTACCAACTGAAGTACACCGATGCCTCCATCTCCGAAATATGTTTCAACCACGGCTTTGAGTCCCTCTCCCATTTCTCCAATTTCTGCAAGAAGTTCTTTGGAGGCTCACCCAGAAGCATCAGAAAAGGAGAAAACACGGAGGAATAAGCATTTTCTCATTTTTTCCTTCAATCCTTCATCAATGCTCTGAAACCCCGATGAATAAAGGGATTGACGCATGAAGGATTTGCTCAGAATCCTTCATAAATCCGTCATGGAGGGGGCGCTTTGTGCGAAAGGAGAAAAAGAAAAAACACCCGCCATTGTTTTGGGAAACACCCGCCGTTGTTTGGGAAAACAATGGCCATTGTTTTTCGCGCTCAATAAGACACCGCGAAAAGCTCCGTAACACACCGCGATACTGTAGTATCGCGGTGTGTTACGAGGTGTTTCCCGGTGTGAAACCGAAGACATCTCACCGAGATACAGACCGGACAAAGCACCTGCATCTTACTAATGACAAAGCCGACACATTACTAATGATGAAGGCGAGACATTACTAACGATGAAGGCGAGACATTACTAACGATGAGGCCGAAAGATTACTAATGACGAGGACAAGACATTACTAATGATATGACTGAAACAATACTTTTTTGCCCTTCGCCATCATAAGTGACACGCACAGATTGATCGCTGATCTTGCTTACACTAAAATCGCTCCAATAATAATTGGGAAGTACATCCTTCGCAGGAATAAAGCGCCTTACATCTATTTCTACCGTTGTCAAGTTATTCAGGTTGAGCAACGTAAGGTTACCATTCGGATTCGTTTTATCATCTGTATCAAGATATAGCAGAAGATTGGCAGAGGCATCGTAGCCGCTTTCTAAATACTGTTTATCTTTAAACAGATTCTTTCCGGTGCTCTTTTCATACAGATACAGATATACGCTGTATTGGCATTCCCACCTATCCAGCACAAAATAATCATCGAAGTCTATCTCACTATAACGTATGGCAAACTTTTCTTTATCATAACCATCATACGGATCTTTTTCCACCACATACTCCCTACCGTCATGTTTCAGAGTAAAAACGCGCACACTGTCCGGCGACAAGGAGATTTGGAGTTCATATCCATTTTTTAATGAATAAACCACATCCTGCACCCGGGATTCTTGTCCCGAAAGACCGATAATGCATGGCATGATAACGTATGTCAGCATCGGGTAAATGGCTGTACTGATAAGGTAGAAGATTATATTGTCTTTCATTTCTGCTATTTGTCAAGCGCTCCGCAAGAAAGCCAACAGTTCTGTTTGTATCTTGTGAATAAACATAACCGCTTTGCATTTAGGACAAATATAAGGAAAATATTACCAATCCCGACTGCTTTGCGGTTAAAATCGCACATTAAGCCGCAAATTTTGCGGCTTAGCAAGCATAGATAGCCGCAAACGAAGATAACACAAACAAGCGGAAGGGTGGTACAAAGACAAAAAGAGGATGCCCGCATGAGCATCCTCTTCTTTCAAATATCAAGTAAAACTAATCGAAATTAGTCTTTCAGCTTAGCAGCAATAAATTCGCGGTTCAGGCGGGCAATGTTGCTGATAGAAACCAGCTTGGGGCATTCTGCTTCACAAGCACGAGTGTTTGTACAGTTACCAAAGCCCAGTTCGTCCATCTTGCTCAACATGGCTTTTGCACGGCGGGCAGCTTCCACCTTGCCCTGGGGCAACAGTGCCAACTGGCTCACCTTGGCAGAAACGAACAACATGGCAGAACCATTCTTACAAGCAGCCACGCAAGCACCGCAACCGATACAAGCAGCAGCATCCATAGCTTCATCGGCTACAGGCTTAGCAATAGGAATTGCATTGGCATCAGGAATACCACCGGTGTTGATAGATACGTAACCGCCTGCCTGCATAATCTTGTCATAAGCGCCACGGTCTACCATCAAGTCGCGGATAACCGGGAAACCGGCTGAACGCCAAGGCTCAACAGTGATCGTATCGCCATCCTTGAAACGACGCATGTAGATCTGGCAAGTAGTAGCACCCGTAGCAGGTCCGTGAGGATGTCCGTTGATGTATAATGAGCACATACCGCAAATACCTTCGCGACAGTCGTGGTCGAATACAATCGGTTCCTTACCATCATTGATGATCTGCTCGTTCAAGATGTCCATCATTTCCAGGAATGAGGTATCACCCGGAATATCTTTCATTTGGAAGGTATCAAAATGGCCTTTGTCTTTAGGACCTTTCTGACGCCAAACTTTCAGTGTGAAACTTATATTTTTATCCATGATTTCTATACAATTAATAATTAAGACTTATAGTTACGAGTTTGAACCTTGGTGAACTCATAGTTCAGATCTTCTTTGATCAGTTCAGGTTCTTTTCCTTCGCCAGTGTACTTCCAGCAAGCTACGTATGAGAACTTATCATCGTGACGGAGAGCTTCACCTTCCGGTGTCTGGTGTTCTTCACGGAAGTGACCACCACAAGATTCTTCACGGTTCAAAGCATCGTAAGCCATCAATTCACCGATTTCGATGAAGTCGGCCAAGCGAATTGCCTTTTCAAGTTCTACGTTCAGTTCATTAGCTTTACCCGGAATACGAAGGTCGCTCCAGAATGTCTTTCTTACTTCTTTCAGTTGAGCCAATGCCTTGGTCAAAGATTCCTTAGTACGTCCCATACCTACGAAGTCCCACATAATGTGACCCAGTTCCTTGTGGATAGAGTCTACAGAACGATGGCCCTTAATGCTCATCAGCTTCTGGATCTTTTCATTCACTGCTTTCTCTGCTGCTGCAAATTCAGGCAGGTCTGTTGAGAAACGGGGAACCTGGATCTGGTCTGCCAGATAGTTCTGGATAGTGTAAGGCAATACGAAGTAACCATCGGCCAATCCCTGCATCAATGCAGATGCACCCAAGCGGTTTGCACCGTGGTCGGAGAAGTTGGCTTCACCGATAGCATACAGACCCTTGATAGAAGTCATCAGTTCGTAGTCTACCCAAATACCACCCATGGTGTAGTGGATAGCGGGGAAGATCATCATCGGAGTCTTGTACGGATTCTCGTCAGTGATTTCTTCGTACATATCGAACAAGTTACCATAACGGGCGCGAACTACGTCTTCACCCAGACGGTCGATAGCGTATTTAAAGTCAAGGAATACAGCCAAACCGGTGTTGTTCACACCGAAACCGGCGTCGCAACGTTCCTTGGCAGCACGTGAAGCAACGTCACGGGGAACCAGGTTACCGAATGCCGGATAGCGGCGTTCCAAATAGAAGTCACGGTCTTCGTCAGGAATTTCGGTCGGTTTCTTTGTTCCTGCCTGCAATGCTTTCGCATCTTCCAGTTTCTTGGGAACCCAGATACGTCCGTCATTACGCAATGACTCGGACATCAAAGTCAATTTAGACTGCTTGTCACCGTGTACAGGGATACAAGTGGGGTGGATCTGCGCAAAACAAGGATTAGCAAAGTATGCACCTTTGCGGTAAATCTGCATAGCAGCTGAACCGTTTGACGCCATAGCGTTGGTAGACAAGAAGTAAGTGTTACCATAACCACCGGTACCGATTACTACTGCATGGGCAGCGAAGCGTTCAATTTTACCGGTAACCAGATTGCGGGCAATGATACCACGGGCGCGTTCCACACCTTCATTATCTTTAATCAATACCACGTCCAGCATTTCATAACGAGTGTACAACTTCACGTTACCACGCTGAACTTCGCGGCTCAATGCAGAATAAGCACCCAGCAACAACTGCTGTCCGGTTTGGCCGCGGGCATAGAATGTACGTGATACCTGAGCGCCACCGAATGAACGGTTATCCAGCAAACCACCGTAGTCGCGAGCGAAAGGAACACCCTGGGCTACGCACTGGTCGATGATAGCGTTTGACACTTCGGCCAGACGGTAAACGTTGGCTTCGCGTGCACGGTAGTCACCACCTTTGATAGTATCATAGAACAGACGGTAAACAGAGTCACCATCATTTTGATAGTTTTTAGCAGCATTGATACCTCCCTGTGCAGCGATAGAGTGTGCACGACGGGGAGAGTCCTGGATACAGAAGTTTAATACCTTGAAACCCAGAGCACCCAGTGAAGCAGCAGCCGAAGCACCTGCCAAACCGGTACCTACCACAATGATGTCCAAACGACGTTTGTTGGCAGGGTTTACCAATTTTTGATGAGCTTTATAATTGGTCCATTTCTCGGCTAAAGCGCCTTCAGGAATTTTAGAATCTATAGTAGCCATATTCATTTACAATTTTATCATTTACAATTTACGATTAGCAAGCACCGCCGCAAGCGAGTGATTTAACGAAGTAGATAACGACTACTGCTGCAAAACCAAGAATAACCAAAGTAGAGTAGATGTTACCGATAGTCTTCCAACGCTCGAACCAGATTTTGTTGCTCCAGCCCAATGTCTGCAAAGCACTCCAGAATCCGTGAGTAAGGTGGAACCACAAAGCTGCTAACCAAATGAGGTAAAGCACTGTAAATACGGGGCAGCCGAATGTTTCACGGATGTAAGCGGCACCGTCTGTAGGACCGAATGCGCCCAAATCATGAACACCGATAATTTCGGCAAACTGCATTTTGTACCAGAAATTGGCAAAGTGAAGCGCCAATCCGGCAATCACGATGATACCCAGGACAAGCATGTTCTGAGATGCCCATTCCACAGTTTTAGGCTTAACGTTAACTGCATAGCGTTCACTACCACGAGCAGCACGGTTCTGCATCGTCAACCAGAAAGCGTAGATGATGTGGATTACAAACAGAGCAGCCAGTCCTACCGTTGCAACCAACGCGTACCAGTTAGCTCCCAAGAATTCACAAATCATGTTGTAAGCATCTTCTGAGAAGAGCGCAACAAGGTTCATCGCCATGTGAAACGTCAGAAACAGGACAAGGGCGATACCTGTGACACTCATCACCACTTTCCTTCCAATAGATGAATTACTTAACCACATAAATGATTGAATTTAAATTATTTAATTGTTAGAACTAAAAATTCTGTTAAAAGCTGTATATTCACGATGCAAAAGTAAAGGAATTCTAGCGATAATACAAGGAATTATGGAAATAATTCTTTAATACCTGGATGGGGCAACGCGGATTATATTATTTTTATATCTTTGTGGCGGATAAAAACGAAATGAAATTCAATTTCCATAGGTAATCAATATCGCATGAAAAGTTATTGTAACACAAAGAACACATGAAGAATAAAATAGTTATACTTGTGATTTTAGGAGGTTTAATCGTGTCAATGTTTACAGGATGCCAGCAGCCTTCTTCAAAGTATATTATTCCCCAAGCAGCCGACTCGGCCAACAATGATAAAGACAGGATAGGCTTGAATGGAAAAGTCAAAACGCTGGATATTTATTATTATCGTCCGGAAAATGCATCATCTTTCTTCTCGGTGAAATTCAAAAAGGGTGAGAAATGGGAGGAGGACGGAATACATCACCACCATTTGCGCTTCAATATGGACGGCAACCTTGTTCAATATAACGAATATGATAAGCAAGAGAATGTTATCCGAAAGACTGATTATACCTATGAGGCTTGGGGATATACACGTGCACTCAGCTCTCCGAAAAGTAATGATACGATTGTCTACAAATATAATACTGACGGGAAGTTGTTGGAAGTCATGTATAGCAATCTACACGGGGAGATAAATACCTATGACGACAGAGGGAATCTTATCCGGACGAAACAGATTGACGGCACGATTTACAAACCGGCTATGATTGAATATGATTATAACGAACACGATTTATTGGTCGAGAAAAGGGAGTTTTATAATATAGGCGAACTATCGGGAAAGACAGTCTATGAATACGATGCAAACAACCTGTTGGCTCAGACTCAAGTGTATGATTTGCTGATCCCCGATATGCCGGAAACGCACTTCATCTATGAATACAGTGACAGTAACCGTGTTGTGACAGAATACAGGATTGACGATAAAGGTAATAAAGAATTGGAGTCTTGGTGTAAACGTGAATACTATCCAAACGGCAAACTGAAAACGGTTATCCGCAATAGTATCGTGCAAGAAAAATACGATGAACAAGGCCGGTCTATTGACAAGCAACCGGGATTTGAAGTACTCTACAAAGACTTTCAGGACTACGACTATGATACGAATGGCAACTGGATTGCAACAAAGAATTTCAAAGATTATGTTGATCTAGGCACAGGACTCGGCCGTATACTGAAACCTTATGTTGAGCGTATCTTTACTTATTATGAAGAATAAAAGCTTAAAATCAAACAATATGCACACACAAAAGTTCAGCCACATGATAGGCGGTAAAATCGTCGGAACCATTACGATAATTTCGGCTATCACCTTACTTGTTCTATTTTTTATGTTTCTTTTCGCTAATACGATTGATATTCTTTTCATGCTTATTTTGCTGGTATCAGTTATAAGTGCGATATGGCTCACTTACAAGTATTATAAACCGGCATTTACCGATGTTATATTTTCGGATGAAGGCATTATAAGTAAAACTCATTTTGAACAGGAAGAATTACCGATAGATACTATAAAGGGAATTTGGTATTATAAAAATGGGAATCAGACATGCATTAAACCATATTCTGATAAAGATAAATTAAAAAACTGTATCATTATCATAGGAGACATTGACTGTTTCACGAATGTCGAATATATACGTGTAAACGGTTCTACTATGTTGCGTGATTCATTTAAGAAAGGATATACCACTCTGACATATAGAAAAAGATTGGACGGAGTATTGAAAGATTTAGACTATAAAATACGGCATAACGCATTGCATAATAACATTACCAGTACATACTAGGAAATGGAAACGATGGGGGAACTTCGGTTTAAATTGGTTCTTTAATGTTTTAACTTGACTTCGATGAGTCTTTCTATTACACCTAAAGTCCTTATTTACAAGCTTCTTTCCACGTTTCTCCCTCTGTTCCGTTTTTATTTCCTATTTTTGCAGCAAACAAGAAATAACGAATAAATGAAAAAACGAAGATTAAGTTTCCTTTTGCTGGCTGTATGCTTCACCTTAGGAATAGCGGCCCAGAATATAGATATAAATACAGTAAAGGCAATCAATAAATGGAACGTGCATGGTCTCAGCCGGGGATTGTCTGCCAGTGGGGCTATCTTGCCTGTGGGGGTTCCTGCTGCTATGGGAGTTTATGCGCTGATAAAGAAAGATCAGCCTTTGCTGAAAGATGCTATTTATATAGGTACCAGTGTGATAGAAGCTGCGGGGATTACTTATGCTGCCAAGCATATGATAGGACGCGACCGCCCTTTTGTGAAGTATCCGGACAAGATCCACCCTTATGGGGCACCGGATGTGGATAGTCCGTCATTCCCTTCGGGGCACGCGGCAGCGGCTTTTTCATTGGCGACTTCGCTTTCTATTACTTATCCTAAGTGGTATGTCATTGCCCCATCGGCGGTATGGGCTTGCGGAGTGGGGTTTGCGCGGATGAATCAAGGGGTGCATTATCCTAGTGATGTGGTGACGGGAGCAGCCATAGGGGTAGGATGCGCTTTTGTGAATGTGTATGTAAACAGGTGGTTGAATAAGGCGTTATTTGGAGAATAAAGCATTAACTGGTAGAGGGTGTGTCAAAACTCTAAAGTAACTATCAAATTGTTTACCGTAGGGGCGGATTGAATCCGCCCGAACCAGCGGTCACGACCTTGGGAGTAATGCACAAAGTAAACTATTATCGGGCAGATTCAATCTGCCCCTACAGCAAAATGATAGCTATTTTTTGTTTTGACACAGCCTTTACCAGTTAAAGGTTATTTTCCTATGGTTTGTTTCTTGGATAGCAAACCTTCAAAATCGGGCTGCTTCAATAATTCCAATGCTTTCTTTATGCTCTCATTGGCATCATTTATCACATGATAATACTCATTCATATCCCATAAATCACGGGCCACCAATGCTTTCATCTGCAATTTCAACAAAGGCAGGGCTTTTTGATATTCTTCCTCGTTATACTCCACTCCCATCTCTTTGCCAAAAGCGACCAATTGATCGAGCATTTCGGGAGTCACCTCAAAGTTTTTATAGAAATCATCGAACTTCTTATATTTGTTCAACCACTCCTTGCGATGTGCATCAATAGAATGGTAATGCGCCTTCATCAACGCGCCTTTATCGCGCAACTGACGATGGTACTGAGTATAAAGCGTCGTATCAATCGGCACAAAATAATCGGGCATGATACCGCCGCCGCCATACACCACGCGCCCCAGCTTATGAGTTTTGAACCTCAGTGAATCAGGGAAATGAATGCTGTCCGCACTCATCATCTCACCTTTATTATAGCGATCTATCAAGTCCTCATTATACTTCTCAATACTTTCGTAAGGTTTCTGGATGCAACGTCCGGCAGGGGTATAATAACGGGCTACGGTCAGACGGATCATAGAACCGTCCGGCAGGTCGATAGGACGCTGAACCAATCCTTTGCCAAAGGTGCGGCGGCCTACTACCACCCCTCTGTCCCAATCCTGCATGGCTCCGGTCACGATTTCGCTGGCAGAGGCGGAGAACTCATCTACCAATACGATCAAACGGCCATTCTGAAATTCTCCCGTTCCCTTTGCAAAGAACTCACTGCGCGGGTTGCGGCGGCCTTCCGTGTAGACAATCAGTTCCTTTTTACCCAGAAATTCATTGGCTATATCAATAGCGGCATTCAGGTAACCGCCACCGTTGCCTTGCAAATCCAGAATGAGGTCTTTCATTCCTTTCTTCTGCAATTCTGCCAAGGCTTTCTTAAATTCTTCGTGGGTGGTTGCCGCAAAGCGGTTAATGCGGATATATCCTGTTTTATCCTTAATCATATAGGAAGCATCGAGGCTGAAAACCGGTATTTTGTCCCTTTTCACCGTAAAAAGCAGCAATTCTTTTACGCCACGGCGAGCTATCTTCAGGTTTACTTTCGAGTCTTTAGGTCCACGCAAACGGCGCATAATATCTTCGGTACTCATCTTTACACCGGCAATCAGTGTATCTTCCACCATGATAATGCGGTCGCCTGCCAAGATGCCCACTTTCTCGGAAGGGCCTCCGGACACGGGCTGGATAACGAGTAATGTATCTTCTGCCATATTGAACTGGATGCCGATACCCTCGAAGTTGCCCTGCAAAGGTTCGTTCATCTTCTTCACTTCCTCCGGATTGGAATAGGTAGAGTGAGGATCAAGCTGTTCCAACATCTTCACAATGGCTTCTTCCACCAGTTTTCCTTCATTTACTTGGTCTACATAGAGGTTGGATATAGCAAATTCCGCCAGTTGCAACTTGCGCGACGGAGAGTTCATAAACTTATTCTCTTGCGCCTGTACGGACACGATAGAAAAAAAGCAGGCAATCAGACCTGCAAAGTACATGGTATATTTCATCATTAATCTATTTTCATTCCTTCGGGCAAGAACGGGGTTACGTCTTTACCGAATTGTAATAATTCCCTCACAATAGTGGAACTGATGGAAGTCAACTCCGGTTCTGTAAACAACAGAATCGTTTCTATTCCGGCCAGTTTCCGGTTAATATCGGCTATGGTTTCTTCATACTCAAAATCGTGCACCGTGCGGATGCCGCGGACAATGAACTGTGCCTCTTTAGCTTTTGCAAAGTCGATGGTCAGACTGTCATAAGAGTCAATCTTCACCCGGGGTTCATCGGCAAACAGTTGTTCTATCATTTCAACGCGCTTCTCGGTAGGAAACCACGTTTTCTTATTCTCGTTGATACCGATGCCGATTACCACCTCATCCATGAATGTCAACGCTCTTTTTACGACCGAATAATGGCCGATGGTAAAGGGATCAAATGTCCCCGGAAATATTGCTCTTCTCATCTTTTTTAGTGGTAAGTGGTTAGTGATTAATGGTTAGTATCCATGCGGCGCGCAGCCCACTAATCACTAACCATTAATCACTAACCACTAATTTATGCTATATCTTCTTCTATAACAAGGTTATCTATAATAAAACTCTGGCGTTCCATGGTATTCTTGCCCATATAGAACTCCAATAATTCTTTCACCAAATCGGTCTTACGAAGCGACACCTGTTCCAAGCGAATATCCTTACCGATAAAGTGTTTGAACTCATCGGGCGAGATTTCTCCCAAACCTTTAAATCGGGTGATCTCGGGATTGGGGCTGAGTCTTTCTATAGCGGCAATCCTTTCTTCCTCCGAATAACAATAAATGGTTTCGTACACCCCTTTCCTACGGTTGCGCACACGGAACAAAGGAGTCTGGAGAATATAAACGTGTCCTTTCTTAATCAAATCGGGGAAGAACTGCAAAAAGAAAGTAATGAGCAGCAAGCGGATATGCATACCATCCACATCGGCATCAGTTGCTACAATCACCTTATTATACCGCAAGCCCTCCATGCCGTCTTCTATGTTCAAGGCTGCCTGAAGCAGATTGAATTCTTCATTTTCGTACACAATCTTTTTGGTCAAGCCATAGGAATTCAAGGGTTTACCACGCAGACTGAACACCGCCTGCGTATTCACATCACGGCTTTTCGTGATAGAACCACTTGCAGAGTCACCCTCGGTAATAAAGATACAACTTTCTTCTTTCCGATCTCCCTTGGCATCATTAAAGTGGAAACGGCAATCGCGCAATTTACGGTTGTGCAGGTTCGCCTTCTTGGCACGTTCACGCGCCAACTTGGTAACACCGGCTATCGCTTTACGTTCTTTTTCAGATTCCTGAATCTTTTGTAACATTACCTCGGCAATGTCCGTATGCTTGTGCAGGTAGTTATCTACCTCCGTCTTTACAAAATCACCTACAAACTTATTGACCGTAGGACCACCGGGAGCCATATTGGTAGAACCCAACTTAATCTTGGTCTGGCTCTCGAACAACGGTTCTTCCACATTGACGGCAATAGCTGCCACCAATCCGTTACGGATGTCCGCATAGTCCATGTTTTTGTTGAAGTACTCCTTGATAGTACGGGCAATGTGTTCCTTGAAAGCACTTTGATGCGTACCACCCTGGGTAGTGTGCTGGCCATTGACAAAAGAATAATATTCTTCGCCATACTGACCGGTATGGGTAAAGGCTATTTCAATATCTTCCTCTTTCAGGTGAATGATAGGATAGAGTCCGGTAGCCGTCATGTTATCATTCAGCAAGTCCACCAAACCGTTGCGGGACAGGATGCGCTGGCCATTGTAAATGATTGCCAGCCCCGTGTTCAGGTAAGTGTAGTTGCGAAGCATGGTTTCTACAAACTCCGAGCGGAAACTGTAGTTCTCAAACAACTGCATATCCGGTTCAAAGAAAGTATAAGTACCGTTTTCCTCGGTCGTGTCTTCGGTGGTATCCGTCAGCAGATTTCCTTTGGAAAATGTAGCTATGCGCACCTTACCGTCACGGTAACTGCGCACCTCGAAGCGTGAGCTCAGTGCATTGACGGCTTTCACACCAACGCCATTCAGTCCCACACTCTTCTTGAATGCCTTACTGTCATATTTACCACCCGTATTCAGCACACTTACGGCTTCAATCAGCTTTCCTTGCGGAATACCACGACCAAAGTCACGCACACTGACGCGGAGGTTTTCTTCAATTATAATCTCAATTTTCTTGCCCGCCTGCATTTTGAACTCATCGATACTGTTATCGAGAACTTCTTTCAAAAGGACGTAGATACCGTCCTCGGCATGTGATCCGTCGCCCAACTTTCCAATATACATACCGGGACGGGTACGCACATGCTCCATGTCACTGAGGTGGCGGATGTTATCGTCGGTATATTCTACGGCGGGGTTGTTTATCAGTTCGTTGTTTTCTTCCATATTGACTTATCACATTTTTATATTTCGTTGTTACAGAATACTTTTCTTGTAAGCACGGCGGCGCTTATGCTGCTCGGTCTTGAAATATTCCCATTGTGCCTGCACCTTTCCGTTCATTTCCAGTTCCGGATTGCTTTCGGCATATTCAAAGCCCAGTTTCTGATAGGAAGGAATCAGATCAGAGAACAACAAAGCGTTCACTCCCTTGTTCTGATACTCCGGCTTCACAGCTACCAGCAGCAAATCCAGAATCTTGGGGTATCGTCTCAGGAACAACAGTTTCCCCAAGTAATACCATCCCAATGGCAGCAATCTGCCCTTTGACTTCTGCAATGCTTCGGACATGGAGGGCATGGATATTCCCACGGCTACCAGTTGGTCTTCGGCATCGGTCACCAAAGTGAGCATATTTAAATCGACAATGGGAAGATACATCTTTATATACTGATTGATCTGCCCTTGCGAAAGCGCCGAGTAACCATAAAGCGGTGCATAAGCCTCGTTCATCAATTTAAAAATAGCCTGTCCATAATCTGCGGCCAATTTCTTGCGCGAAGTATATTTCTTTATTTTCAGATTGAACTTGCGCTGAATCAGGTCACTGATACGCTTGTGCTTATCGGGAATAGCATCAGGAATATAGATTTTATATTCCACCCAGTCGGCATCTTTCTCAAATCCCAGCTTCTCCATATGTTGCGGATAGTAAGGATGATTGTAGGTAGTCGACATGGTGCTCAACTGATCGAATCCCTCTACCAACATGCCTTCCGCATCAAAGTCAGTAAAGCCCAAAGGTCCCTGAATGGTATCCATACCTTTCGATTTTCCCCATTCGGCAACCGCTTCCAGCAGTGCACGCGATATTTCAATGTCATCCAGAAAATCAATCCATCCAAAACGGACTTCTTTTTTATTCCAGGTTTCGTTGGCACGCTTGTTTATAATCCCGGCTATACGCCCTACAACCTCATTATCCTTGTACGCCAAAAAATATTCTGCTTCGCAAAATTCGAAAGCGGCATTCTTCTTCGGGCTGAATGTATTCAGCATATCATCGTACAAATCGGGTACGGAATAAGGATTCTCTCTGTATAACCTGTAGTTGAACCGTATAAAGGTTTTTAATTCTTTCTTAGTACTGACTTTTTTAATGGTAATAGCCATGCTGTATTTTTATAAAAATTCAGGGTGTAAAGATAGAAGTTTTTTTGCTAATAGTCGGTTCTTTTTATGGCTTTTTCACTGTTGGGCAATAAGATAAGCGGTATAAGCGACATAACAGGCTACCATCAACACACCTTCGGCACGGGTAATGGTACGTTTTTTGAAGAACCAACCTACCAGCCACAACAGCACAGAGGAAGCGATCAGCACCGTCAGGTCAAGGTTATTAATATTCCCCATCGGAAGCGGAGAAACAGTGGCGCTGCACCCCAACACGAAGAAGATATTGAATAAGTTACTACCGATTACATTACCTATAGCAATTCCCGGATTCTTTTTCAAAGCCGCTGTTATGGAGGTAGCGAGTTCCGGCAGGGAAGTTCCTCCTGCCACTAAAGTAAGGCCGATTACCGAATCACTGACACCCCATGAACGGGCAAGACCACTCGCTCCATCTACAAAGAACTGACCGCCGAAGATCAGTCCCGCCAAACCACCTGCTATATAAAGCACTGATTTCCAGATGGGCATTTCTTTAACCTTTTGCTCCTCTCCCGCCTCATCAACTCCATTCCTGGCAATGGCAAACGTATAGCGCATAAATATAAGGAAGAATGCCAGTAAAATAAGCCCGTCTGAACGGCTGATTATATTCATTGCTCCCCCGTTCAGCATCACATCATTGGCACAGACAAAGAGTACCAGCGAAGAAAGAATGACCAACGGAATTTCTTTACTCATTGTTCCATCACCCACTTTGATAGGAAGCACCAGAGCCGTACAGCCTATAATCATCAAAACATTGAAAATATTGCTACCCACCACATTACCAATAGCCATCCCGGCACTGCCATTCACAGCAGAAAGCACACTGATTACCAATTCGGGAGCAGAAGTCCCGAAAGCGACTATCGTAAGACCGATTACCAAATCAGAAATACGAAACCGTTTGGCAACGGCAGCAGAACCGTCAGTCAGCCCATTCGCTCCCAGCAAAATGAGAGCCAGTCCACCGATCAAGAGAAGAGTATTTAGCATAACTATCGTAAATAGGGTAAAAAACAACGGACAAAGATAATTATTCCTCTAAATACTTCAATACATAAAGTAACTTTTATGTTTATCTCCGCACTCCGTTTTAAGTTAAAATAGGAACTATAATGCAGTATTTCAAATGAAGCGGCATTTTAACAATAGAAACACAAAAACTAAAAACAAAAGAAACGACATGAAAAAGTTATGTTTATCCATCCTCTTGCTTTCAATCATCTTTGGAAGCATCAACGCCCAAGAGATCTCGAAACCTAAAAAGCAGTTTGAAACTCCTTATCAAAAAGAGAAAAGACTGGAGCTCACTGTAGGAAGTAACTTTGACTTGGCATCTTCTTCTACCAACCCGGCAGCAGCAGTACTGGGGACACGAAATACTGCCGCCCCTTTTATCGAGATGCGTTTTACACACCTTTTCGCCCGCCGACTGGGATGGTATGCCGCAGGAAAGCTCAAAATATTCAAATCAAGGAACGAATATGACTCGACTGTGGACAAAGTAGCACAAGCTTTTTTTGAGGCACTCTTTGGTCCCGTTACCTCCCTGCACATAGCCTATGATGCAGGAATGGTGTATCGCATGGAAAGTACCCGATGGAAATGTTACCCCAGAATAGGAATTGGAGCAAACTATTATGGTGAGAATATCAAAAAAGAGAAAGAAAAAGGCGATGAGACATGGAAAATGGATGGTAACGGAAATACATTCTGCCTGGACTTCGGAGTCTCTACCCACTACATGATTCTGCCTAATACCAGTTTGATGCTTGATATTGCCTATCAACAGCCTCTCACCAAGGCAAAAGCGAATTATCTGCACACCAAAGGAGATCAGACTTTGGCAGACCACCATTTCAGAAGTTCCACTTATGGACGGGAATTGAATGTAAGCGGAGGAATCAGTGTCACTTTTTAAGGACACCGGTTCCCCCACCCAATCCTATTTTGTGCGTTTTACGGTATAGATTGCTTTTCCGGTCTTATCAATCATGTGCATATCCAGTTCTTTCTTATCTGCCGTAAAGATAGAGAAGCCCGGTTCGGGACTACAAAACAGAGTTCCTTCAATGGGTTTCACTTTACGGCTTAATGAAGCTGATGAATTTACCACATAATCAATGTTGCTGCCCGGCACGCGAATGTGCTGGAAGTTGTGGATATGTCCGCAAGCGTAGATGTCCACTTTGTGTTTACGGAGTATAGGATCCAGACGTTTCTGCATATCGCCGCGCTCACTATCATCTTTTGGAGTTTCGGCATAGATGGGATGGTGGCCGATTACAACCACCCAATCTTCCTTGGCGGCAGTCAGCACAGAGTCAATCCATGCAAGCTGCTTGTCCATATCCTGTTTGCAAGCATCGGGATAAGTTTCGCTCTCGTTGCGGTACTTGTCAATCAAAGGGGCGGTGTCTATCATCACAAAGCGGATGGCAGTGCCTTTCTTCTCGAATACTTTCGTATAGTAACGGTCGGGCATTGTCCAGCGGCGGCTTACGTTGGTATAATCCAATACCGCCTGGGTGCTGCCCCTGTATTCATGGTTACCCAAAACGGGGAACCAGTCTATCATCAGTTCGGGATGGCTGTAAATCAGTTCGTAGTTGGTCATCCAAAGGGGATCGTTCACACTGCGCACACCTTCAAAATGGTGAACATCTCCGGCGGCAAAGACACATTCCGGGCCTATCACATCGGCCATCTCGCCCATCATTTCGGCTATGGGCTTCTGGTCATAGTAACCGTTTCGTCCCAAGTCATTCGCCATATAGAAATTCAGTTGTTTTTCCAGTCCTTTCCAGTCCTGTGGAGTCTGGGCGCATACATTCATGCAGATTGCCGTACCGATAACGGCAATCCATACCCATGTCAACACTTCTTTTATCCGTTTGATCATCATCAATGTTTTCATTTATTTATCTTTAGAAATTTACTTTGAAACCTGCATTGACACGTACACCATAGTATTCTGCCTGCATGGTGCGGTCTTTGGTGCCCTGATAGTAGCGCAACGGCTGGTTCAGCAGGTTATTAGCTTCGGCATAGAAGGTCATTTTCACTTTCTTGCCAAAAGTATAACTGGCATTTACATCCATATAGTCTACGGCGTCATAGAATCTGTCATAGAACGCATTTGAGCCCATTTCATCGATAAAACTAGATGCATAGTTATAGCTCAGGCGTACATTAAAACCACCCTTTTCCAAATAAAGAGAAGCATTTGCCGTATGCTCGGGAGAACCCGGCAGGCTCAATCCTTTTTCATTTTCACGACCTTCAAAGTTAAAGTCCTCTACACGTGAGTGGGTATAAGTATATGTTCCATAGAAACCTACACACTTCAAAGCAGGAGCAATGAAACCGAAATCGCGCTGGTAAGAGAATTCCAATCCCCACAGGTTGGCATTTCCGGCATTCTTGGGCTGAGTGAAACGGGTATATTCAGTTCCCTGATATTCATAGTTCTTCAAGACCTGGTCAACGATGAAATCGTCTATTTTCTTATAAAAGAAGCCTGCGCTCACCAGTCCGATGCTCTTGAAATAGTAGTCGGCGCTCAAGTCGAAATTATAAGAAAGGGTCGGTTTCAAGTCAGAGTTACCTATCTTTATTTCATTGTCGCCACGGCTGATATTTACACTTGGAACCAAAGCCGAATATTTAGGACGGCTCAATGTTTGCGTGTACGAACCACGTATCTTAAAATCGTCGTTTACATCCCATTTCACCAGGACAGAAGGAAGAAAGTTCACATAACTGCTTGTCACACGGTCTGTCTTGGTAGCCTTATCCGTTTCATCATCATAGTTACGCCCTGTGTAGCGCAGTGAAGTATGTTCCAAACGAAGTCCCGCCATCAGGTTCACGTCATGGGTAAACTTATGGTCGAAGCGTACATATCCCGAACTTACCGTTTCACGTGCCTCAAAGTTTGAGGCCAGTTCAGCCTGTACCTGCTCTTTATCAAACAGGGAAGGGTTATTCAAATCCAGTCCGCCCACATATTCCTTGGAGGCAAATATTCCTGTCTGATATTTGGCATTCGGCATGAACTTGTCCGTGCTCTGATCTACGGTATTCTTCAAGCTGTTTACCATAAAAGCATCTTCGTCCTTCGGAGTATATTCGTAGAAGTCAATCTCTTTTTCTTTGGTCTTGCGCACCACCTTCGCACCAAATTTCAGTTTGGCGCCATTATTCATGTTTGCCTTAAAGTTGGCAGAGAATTTCATATCCTCTTCTTTGATGTCTTCCTGTTGCTCGGTTAGTTCTTTCAGACCAAACTTATCACTCAAAGTCATGGTTGAACCTTGTTTGGGAGCAGCAAACGGCTGGCGTTCATTGCTCAGATCCATATTAAATTCTTGTTTCTTCAACTGGAAGTCAAGATAGCGTTCATTCGGGCGTTCTTCCGTAGCTTTAGCATAGCTGGCGTTCCAGTCCATGCCGATAGCTCCCCACAGGTGTTCGCCACCCAAGGCAAAATCCATGGTACGCTGACGTTCCAAACGGGCATTGCGATTATCGGGAGTACCCGCCTTGGTCTGGACACGGACGGTTCCTTTTCCGTTTTCATCCAAGTCTTTAAGAGTGGTGCGATAACGGTTTTCCCAGTCATTACGATTATTGAAGATACCTTTGAACGTCAATTTGTTGTTTTCGTTTATATCAAAATCAAAAGCCGCAGAATAGCTTTGGCGTTCACGGGTAACAAAGTACTGACGTATCTGGTAGTCATTGACATATACTTTTCCGTCCTCGTTCTGTTCCCACATAAACTCGGTATCATAAGAGCCCGAAGGAGCATTCTGATAAGAAGCAGAAAGCAGCATGCCCAAACGGTCATTGAAGAAACGGTCTCCGTAAGTAAAGCCTAGGTTTAACTGGGCCTTTTCACTGATCCAGTTATAACCGCTTCCTGCCGTGGCACTGATAGTACGTTTATAAGGAGAGTTTTTTGTTACCAGATTGATAGAACCGCCGATAGCGTCACCGTCCATATCGGGTGTTACCACTTTACTTACTTCGATAGTCTGGATCATATCGGCAGGAATCAAGTCAAGTTGCACGTTGCGGGTATCTCCTTCGGCAGAAGGAACACGGTTGCCGTTAATAGTAACGGAACTTAAATCGGCACTCGTTCCACGAACTTGTCCGAAACGGGCCTCGCCTTGGTCATATTGCACATTGATACCGCTGATGCGCTTCAATGCGTCACCGATATTAGAATCGGGGAACTTACCCACCTGGTCGGCAGAAACCACATTGGTGATACCCAGATTATTCTTTTGTGTATTAATTGCCTTTTTCTGTCCTTGGAATGCGCCTTTTATTTGCACTTCCTGCAACTCCACCCCTTCATTCATAACGATGTCCTTCTCCAAGGTCTTGCCTTCGGGCACTGTAACTTTCATTTCAATGGGGCTGTAGCCTACATAAGTCACTTTCACAGTGTAAGTGCCGGGTTTTAGGTTCGGCAATGTGTAGAAGCCGTTCACATCACTGATCACTCCGGCTTTCAGGTTCTCAATAAAGATGGAAGCACCCGGCAAGGTCTGTTTGCCATTATCTATCACACGTCCACGGATAGCGCCTTGTTTTACAGTGTTTTCATTCCCTTCGGCAAAGGTATTTCCACATATACCTGCCATTACTAAGATCATAGATACTAACCTAACTACCTTCTTCATATACTTTTTTTATGCGTTATAAATCTGGCGCAAAGGTAGATGAGTTAAGTTTCGTAAAAGTTACAAAAGATTAAAGGTGTTGTGACAAATACATTTCATTTCGGTTACAGGCTGAGGAACCATTTCCATATCGGTAACACTTCTATTGAGAAACTCAGTTTGTTTCACATGCGCAACAAAAACAGATGCTTTTTATTTCCTATACGCAACAAAGCAAGCTAATATCAAGCAAAAATCTTCTCCCCCAACCAACTACCCTTAAAGAGCCAATCGCTCTTTAAGCAGCCGATAACCGCTATTGCTTACTTTCAGCCTCAGCCCATTCTTCAATATCAACTGATAGGATTCCTTGCCAAACAACTCCAAGCGGGAGATTTGCTTCACCTGGACGATAGCCGAACGATGAATGCGTATAAAATCCGCTTCGGGGAGATGTGTCTCAAAGTATTTCATCGTCTGCTCCTTTATATACTCTCCTTTGGGAGTTATCAACGTCACATAGTCGCCACAGGACTGGATGCAAAGCAAATCAGCAAGCTCTATCAGATGAATCTTAGTCCCATCCTTCACCGTAATGCGATCTAAACTTTCATTTATAGCCTCTGCTTCCTTTTCCTGATTGTTTTCTATCTGATTGACTTCTGCCTTCCGGCGTTCTTCTATCAAAGTTTCTTGCAAGGAAGCCAACTGATTATCCATATCTTCCCGCTCCTCGGCTGCCAGTTGCAAGCGATACCACAACAGAACGATACTCCACATCAGCAACACATAGCACAAACGGAAAGGAAAAGTCATGGCAAAAGGAGTGTAAACAGTTTCCGTCACCGTTTCCAGCCCCCACTGTGTAAAGAAGCTGCTCAACATAATACAACATACCCCTAACCCACTGACAGAAAGCGTAATAATAGAAGAGTTGACAAACCCCAACACATACCACGCCCAGTATGCCATCCCGGCAAACACAGCGGTAGAGATAACCCCATCTGTCAATGCCACCCATAAGCCCTCATCCGCATAGTTCCACAAAAACAAACCTTGCACCACGGCAACCAGCAGAAGCAGGCAGATGGCAACCATCCATCGTTGCGACGAGACTTGTATAGGATGTGTATCCATAATCCTCTCCGCCTCAACCTTTAATAACTATACCACTCAGTGAAAGACTTCCGCGGATAACCAGTACCTTTTCCGGATTTTCTTTCCCTTCCCAACGCTTGTCCTCACAACCCGACATGACGGCGTTACAGATGAATTTCACCGTCCAGTCCGCAGGCACATAAATCTCTATGCCACCGAAACGGCAATCTACATCCAGCACTGTTTCCCCCACGGGAATGTCTGTGCGACGCAAGTCTATGACGCTTCCGCCGAAACGGGTTTGAATGCTTCCGCCTTTCAGCATTTCATCCAACATTACTTGGCGGACGCCACCGAAAGCGTTATTCAAGCGCAAGAATCCGTCTGCCGAAGTATAGTTCATGGTTTCAAAATCGTCGGGACGCTTGCCTTGCCAGCGACCGCCCGAACACCATTTGCCGCGACCATGCCTCCTGCCGTGACCAAAGATGACGGCAATACCGATTAATACAAGGATTATAGGCAGCATAAATGCTTGCGCATCCGTGCCTACCAGTACACCTAATTCATCTTTCAGATTGTAAATGCTGATACCCAGCAGTATCAAGCCGGATATATAGTGACGGCACAACATGACGTAAATTCCCAGTGCGGCTACTAACCCTTGCCAAGACACCAGCATATCATACACCGATTGATTCACCCATCCCATATTGTGCCCCAGCAGCAGTGCTCCGCAAGCGATAAAAAGGAAAGCGATCAAATACTTTCCGGACACGTGTCCTCCGTTGAATTGGACTTTTTGTTTTGTTCCCATTGTTCTTTCTTTTAATTGTTTATAATCGAGGTTTACGGTCGCAAAGTTCATAAAATGAGGCGAATGCGAAAAGAGTTTTTCTTTGAGTTACCGCCTTTTCCCCGATGAATGGGGGATATTTCCCGATAAAAGTAAAGGTATTCTTTGGGAATGCCAAAAGAAAAAGAATGATTCTTATATAGAAATCACTTTTTACTACTATACATTTTACCTTATATTCCATTGATATTCTGTTTCTTGTATGGACATTATCACCGTCTGACGATGGTAAGACGAGCGTCTTACCATTATAAAGCGATCGTCTGATATAGATAAGACGATCGTCTGATAATCATAAGACGGGCTTATCTGCCATACAAAAAAGAAAAGTAGAAGGAAGAAAACAGGAAATAAATGCCATCAATAACCTGCTTGCCTTTGAATTTATTAATAGATTAATGTATCTCCGCCCAAAGATTTCCGTTCATAAGACAAATAGCGCAAAGGAGATACACCGGTTATCTTACTGAAAGCAGCATAAAACGCACTCTTAGACGAGAAACCACATCGTCGGGGAAGCTCCTCCAATGGACATTTACCTGCACGAAGCAACTCTTTGGCATATTCCACACGGTAAGTGTTCAGCAATTCCTTCAAATTGCAACCAAAGTACTTGTTTACTACGTTGGACAAGTAAGTCTGATTGGTATCAATCATTGCACTAAACTTTTTCAGGGAAAGCTCTGAATCCAAAAAGACTTGTTTTATTTCCAGATGATACAATATACATTTATATATGTCACAATCTATTTTCCGTCCGACAATCTCCCGGCCGGCAAAGTCTTGCTCCCACTGCCGTTCAGCAGCGTTAAAAAGCAAACGCTTCTGCCTCTCCGAAGTAGTAGTACGCCTGTTGCGTCTTAAAAATAGATAGTCCATATTCTTATTCTCTTTTAATTCGTTATACGATTGTCGAAACATACCTTAATTATATATACTTCGAAACAGTTTTACGATAGATCTCTTAGCAGGAGATCTATAATGTGTGGCAAATTTAAGCAAAGTTTTGAGAATTAGCACTATTCATAGAAAATAATCACTGATTGACATAATAAAAACATTTCTAATGCATATAAAATAGTCGTTTTTAAGGTTCTTAATAATATGTAATGCGTTGATAATGTGCGCTTTATTAAATTACGATAGATCTCCTGCTAAGAGATATACAAAATACGCCACTAAATTATCCATTTAAATCACTCTATTACAGAGCTTTATAATCAAACAAAATCCTTTTTTCCAAATAGCTGTACATTAAAACAAGGCCCAAGACTTCTATTTAAATATTCAGTAAAACAAGGACAACTAAATACAAAAGCGACCCAAAAGCCGCTTTCATATTTAGTTAATAGAACGATTAAGAATGCTCAAGCACCAAACAGCATTAATGCGCTGTGGTTTCAATGAAAAAGACATTGTGTTAGGAAGGGAGGTATCTTCGCCTTTCTCAAAAAAAGTGATGGTATAATTGATCTCCGTATCATAAGGACCGGAAAAAGTATAATCGTTTATCTGGTAAGACAGGACAGGGAAAAGCTGATATTGCCGTTGCAGTTCGGCTTTTTCTTGCCCGGTCAATTCATAGGCATGTTCCCCCTCAATGTGATATAACATACGCATAGCCTCATCGAACTCTTTATTTTTCAGATGCTCCAGATATTGGGTTGTGATACGAATCACATCAGCCGTGTCACCTGCACAGAATGTGGGTATTGTATCATTTACACTTGATCCGCGCCCTGATTTGTTTCCTACACAAGAGCACAGACCGGCCGTCAACATTATCAGAACGAAAATATAAGATGTAAAGCACTTCTTCATATTTTATCAGTTTTAAAAAAGGCGCTCCCTGTAAAGAGAACGCCTTTTGATTATTATAATTCTAATTTTCTCGTTCGATTATTTCGAATTAATCAGGATCAACAACCACAGTAATTTCTTTCACTACTGTACCCCACTTAGTCTGAACCTTTACAGGAATATAAAGTTCAAATGATTGTTGCAAGTGAGTACCGCCAGCATTGTTGTATACCAATGCTTGTTTAGCAGCATCAAATGTCAATTTCATCTTAGGATAGATAGCAGTGATGTCACTCCACTTCGTATTCTTACCTGTACCGATTATCAGGCTCTTAGTACCATCGGCATTGGTCTTAACTTCCAAGTTAGTCTTAGCTTCTGAAGCAGCCCAGTTGATGTCCTGAACCTTATACCAGCTGATCAACTCGTCGTCCTTATATTCTGCATTATCTTTCATACCGATAATCAGACGTTTCAAACCAAATACCTCAGAGATTGATGCCAGACCTTTCACAGAAATAGCAGAACCACCGGTTACCAAATCGTGGAAATGATCTTCAGGATTAGCAATAGTAACAGCCAGCGGAGTCATAAAGTTAACCAAGAAGTTATCAACATCCTGAGTCAATGCACAATATTCAGCAGCCAACTTAACGGGAACGTTCTTTCCGATTAGCTCACAAGCAGCAGCAGTAGGCTGACCATTCTTACCACGAGACGTTTCGTTCAGTGCAATAAAGGCTTCTCCGGCTTCGTTTACATCAATAACAGCAGCAACTTCAAGACCTTTCAACAATGACTTGCGGTCAACAGATACTGACCAGCCATCACCCAATACAGCACTTACACGAGCAGCGTCAAATACAAAGTCGGCAGTTTCTGCATTCTTAACCAAATCAAGAATGGCAGCAGGTTTTTCAAAGTATCCGTCTTTCAGGTCAGCAATCAACTGGCAGTCTGTATAGTTGGCAGCAGTACCGAACATTGCATCAGAAGTCAATGACGGATTTACTTGGAATGTCTTATCTGCATTAGCAGCAGTCAAAGCATCGCCGGATACATTCCAGTTGCCCTGGAAGTAACCTCTGGCTAAGGTCATTTTCTTGATATTCAAAGTCAACTTCAATGAGAAGTAGTAGAAGTCATTAGGATCATTTACATTCACATAGCGACCGTAAACTTCTCTTTCAGCCTTACCGGCAGCATATTCTGACTGAATAGCAGCATTGGTGCTGATATTGAATACCCAATTCAGGTTATGAGTTGTGGTAGAACCGGAAGCCTTCACGTCTGTCAAAGTACCCAATACGGTAGAAGCAGGAGTGCCAGCCTTAACAGCATCTTCAGAAGCGTAAATGTTCTGATCCAATTCATACAGTCTGTGGAAATCTTCCTTGCTGATGTTGATAGCTGCATAGATCTTATCGTTCATGTCAGCAGTCAAGACAGTATTGTCATATTCCTTACCACATTCATAGTCAGCAGTAAATTCTTTCAGTACATTCAACGGTTTCTGAGAGTTTGCAGTAGTCCATTTCACCTTGAAGTAACGAACGTCAACCACTTTGTTACCGCCATTGTTGATGTCTTTCAATACAACCTGAATCATCGGTTCGCGTCCGATAGCATCCTTGTTGTTTGTTGCACCGTTACGGGCCTGAGAAGTCAACTTACCTTCACTTGAGATGGCAGCAAATTCTTTTTGGTTAGTCTTTTGCTCGTCAGCGCTAGTATCTTTCAGATAATAATCAACCAAAGCAAATTCAAATTTCAATCCGTAATTGGCAGGATTGTATTCAGTGCCATTCTTATCGCAAACCTTAACCAAAGTATTCAAGTTCAGGCTCTGAGTATAAGGCAGGTTTTCAATGATGTACTTGCCTTCAGTATTATTAATATCATCTGCCTTAACACCATCATGAATCTTTGTATAAGGGTAGAAATGAGGAACTACGCCATTTTCCAAGTCTTCAGTAGCTTCGGGAGTAATCTTATACTTGTTATAGTGAATATACGGAGTTACTGCTTCTTCATACAAACGAGCCCAGTCTGAATAAACAAACGGATCAACTCCCTGCTTTTCTTCTTCGGCTGTCAGTTGAGCCTCAGCTTTCAAAGCTACGATAGTAAATGATTTGTTATTATCCGAACCGCCAAATGACTCTTCCTGAGTCTTTTTTAAGTTCAGTTTCAAAACACCATTCACAATTTCGCCATCAATAGTAGCGTCGATAGGAGCAGCGGTTGCAACTCTGGCACTAGGATTCTGGATATTGGTAGCTGTATTGGCTACGATGCCTACAGACTTGATGTTTTCGGCCTTCAAAGTACTGGGGCTTACCAAATATTCCACAGCAGTCTTTCCGTCATTGATAGTAACATCTGTTACACCGTCGGTGTTATCTGCCAACAGGTTGGTCCAAGGCTTGTAAGTCAGTGTAGAGAACTTGATTGCTTCAATTCCATCAATGTAAGTAGAAGGAATGAACACTAAGTTAGTCAGACGCTTGCCTACGATATTGGAAACTTCTGAAACAAGAGCATTTACCTTGGCAATCAAAGCATTTACATCATCCAGTTTAGAATTGATAGCATCTTCCAACTCCTTCTGCATTTCTTTTACTTTAGCTTCAGCGGCTTCAACAGCAGCTTTCTTTGCGTCAGCAGCTGCACCGGCAACTTCATCTTTAGCATCTTCGGCTGCCTGTTTTGCATCCTCGGCTGCTTTCTTTGCAGCTTCCAGATCAGTAGTAAGAGCTGTCAATTTTGACTGTAACTCTTCAATAGATGCTTTTTTGTCAATTTGTGCCTGCAAATCCTCGATGTCGTCATCGTAGTCTTTACAAGATACAAATGTTCCTGTCGAAGTAACCATTAAGGCTCCGAACAGGATTGCACTTAAAAACTTTTTGTTCATAATAGAAAAACTTTAAATTTATAAATTTAAAAAACTAAAATTGATTATACATAATTCATTGATTCTGAGGCGTTATATTTCTGTTCAAATGATAAATAACGTGATGGAGGCACTCCTACTATTTTACTAAAAGCAGCATAAAACGCACTTTTCGAAGCAAAGCCACATTGCCGGGGAACTGCTTCCAATGTAGACCTGTTTGCACGAAGCAACTCTTTGGCATATTCCACACGGTAAGTGTTCAGCAATTCCTTCAAATTGCAACCAAAGTACTTGTTTACTACGTTGGACAAGTAAGTCTGATTGGTATCAATCATTGCACTAAACTTTTTCAGGGAAAGCTCTGAATCCAAAAAGACTTGTTTTATTTCCAGATGATACAATATACATTTATATATGTCACAATCTATTTTCCGTCCGACAATCTCCCGGCCGGCAAAGTCTTGCTCCCACTGCCGTTCAGCAGCGTTAAAAAGCAAACGTTTCTGCCTCTCCGAAGTAGTAGTGCGTCTGTTTCGCCTTAAGAATAGATAGTCCATATTTTATTCTCTTTTAATTCATTTTCCAATGCCTAAACCATGCATTTTACTATGGTCCAGAAACAAAATTACGGTAGATCTCTTAGTAAGAGATCTACCGTAAAATCATAATGCGCGTATAATCAGCAATTTAGCCTCAAAATAAAGCCTTTAAATGAACAAAAAATTTCGCTTATAAAATGTTTTTTTCATGTCACTTCGTATTTTTTCTCTCTAAATAGTGCTAATTCTCAAAACTTTGCTTAAATTTGCCACAAATTATATATCTCTTACTAAGAGA